>WBZS01000047.1_pt1 | contig 243476 bp, 222 predicted proteins | sample 5204201 | NCBI WGS metagenome assembly WBZS01 (sample SAMN12344357, study PRJNA552823) | activated sludge metagenome | biome: Activated sludge suspended growth; feature: Nitrification reactor; material: Wastewater; isolation source: activated sludge from nitrification reactor of wastewater... | reverse complement strand
ACAACCGGACACGCCGACACTCCACACTCGGCTATTTGACACCACAAGAATACGAGCTAGGATACAGACACATCAATCAACTCGCGGCATAAATCCCGTGCCTCTACCTTTTCGGGAACACTCCAGGTGTTGGGCGACCCGACCGACTGCGGTGACGAAACCCCCGACGGTGACCCATCCCTGCCACCGATCACCTCCGACAAAGTGCAAGCGATGATCGGGTGGGGACGCCGCCAGCTGGGGGACCGCTACATACTCGGCGCGAACGGACCCAACGCGTGGGACTGCAGCTCGTTCGTCCAAGGCATGTTCCGGGCAGCCGGGATCAGTATCCCGCGGACCGCCCGCGGCCAACGGTCCTGGCTCGCGAAAGGCAACGGGCACCGGATCAGCGCCGCCCAAGCCCGGCCCGGTGACCTGGTGTTCGCCAACACCTGGCTCGGCCCGAACGTCGTCGGCCACGTGATGCTCGTCTACAACCCCACCACACACCGCAGCCTCGAAGCCCGCGGCCGAGGCGTCGGCATCTACCACTACACCGACTTCCGCAGCCACCACATCTACGAGTTCTGGCGCGTCGGCAACCTCACCACCTAACCCGGACGGGAAATCCTCATGCTGCAACAGCAACGCCGCCGCGACCCCTACCCCCACACCTGGGAAATCCCCGCCGGCACCGCCATCATGACCCTGCTGCTCGCCGTCCTCGGCGCCCAGACGGGACGAAGCCTGGCGAACTGGTTCGCCGGCGCCGACTGGCACTGGCCCCAGTCACGGACGCTGCTGTCCAGCATTCCCGCCATTCTCGCCGGCAATCCCACCGCGGGACTCAGCCCGAAACCCAGCCCGGCCGCGAGTTCAGCGGCGGTGATCGGCTGGATCATTACCGTCGAACTCCTGCTGCTGATGATCGTGGTCACCGGCACGCTGTTGGCGCTGCGCCGGTGGGGACCCGGCCGGATGCGCGGCATGGCCACCTCGGCCGATGCCGAAATCGTGCTTGGCGTGAGCCGGCTACGCCGCATCCGGCACATCATCCGCCCCGACCTCTACCCGCCCAGGCGGCTCTTCCGCCGCTCGAACCCATCCGTCCCGAGCGCGCCGCCACCCGAGGAGGGATGACATGACCGACGAGCCGAATGAGTCGCCGACCCCGCTCGAACGAGACCAGGACGGGGCGCGGCCATGGGTGTGGTTCCTGTCCGCCGACGACCTGGCCGCCACCAAAGAGAAGCTCGCCAAGATCGCTGCCCGCGCCGCACGCAAAGGCTTCGCCGGAATCATCGACCTACACGCCGTGCCGGCGACCCGAACCCACACCCCGGCACCTGGTGCGCCGTCGGTCACCATCCATGGTTTCGACGTCACGATCACCGGCGAACCACCCAAGTTCGCCGGCTGGCGGCTCCTCGCCGCCATCGACAACGTCGGCGACGGTGCCGTCCTGCGCTACCTGCCCGGCGTCGAGCAGAACATTCCGAACGACACCATCCGGCCTGGCGACTGCGACCACTGCCGCACACGACGTCCCCGGGCAAGCGTCCTGCTCGTCGAACACGACACCACTGGCGAACGGAAACAGGTCGGCACCAACTGCCTCAAAGACTTCCTTGGCTGGTCCACCCTGCCCGTCATCCTCACCACCGACGAACTCCGCGACCAACTCGCCGCTGCCCACCACGGGTCGGCTGGTGATCTGGACCTGGCCTCCGTCCTCACCTACAGCTGGGCCGTCATCGCGGCCCACGGCTGGACACCCAGCAGCGCAGCCGGCCAGCACCGGATCGCGACCCGCGATCTGGCCTCCACCGCCATCCACGCACGACCAGGCAGCGCCAAACTGCTGGCGAGCATCCGGCCGCACTTGGACGAGGGCGGCCGCATGGCACCCCAGATCATCGACACCCTCACCGCGGCATTCACCGAAGCCACCGGCTACCAAGCAAACCTGTCCGCGATCCTCCACGCCGGCCAGGTCGGACCTCGCCACCTCGGACTCGCCGTGTCAGCAGTCTCCGCTTACCTACGGATCACACAGCAGCAGGCCGCCCGTGACGAGCGGGCAGGACGCCGGGCGACCCTCGACTACGCCGGTGAGGTGGGGGAGAAGGTCACCCTGACCGGCACTATCACCGTGTTGTTGCACGTCGACGGGTTCACCTGGAACTCGCCATCGCGCCGGATGATCATCGTCAACTGCGAGACGTCAGTGGCGAAGATGACCACCGGAGCCAGCTGGGCCTACGACGTCTCCCGCGGTGACCAGATCACCATCACCGGGACCATCCGCAAGCACGAGGACTGGCACGGAACCCCGCAAACGCTGATCGTCCGACCCAAGCTGATTGCGAACTACACCACACCACCCGAACCCGACCCGCCAGCCGTCGCGCCAGACCGGACGTCTCCACAGGTTCGCACCCCGTCACCGGCGGTGCCACGGTCAGTGGCCGCTGATCAGCCAGCCGGCTGGGACACGGTGAGCGAGGTGGGACCCCGCCGCCGGTTTCCGGACCCGCCACAACAACACACTCCGAGCCTGGCCCACCGGCTCACCCCCTGAACCAGCGCCCGACGACCCGCCTACAGCCGTCGGCCAAACCCCGTGCAACCCGGTCACGACGACTCACCACTAACAGCACGTAGGCGAAGGAGGACCATGAAGCGACGGTTTGACCCGACCCAGCTCGGTTGGCCGATGGGCATCGGCCGCGAGCCCCGCAGCGGTCAACTGTGGTGCCCCTGGGATAGGACCTGCGGTGTGATCGGTCCGCAAGGTTCTGGAAAGACCCTCGACCTACTTACCCCCGCCCTGCTCGCCGCGCCAGGTGCCGCGCTCACTACGCTCACCAAGACCGACGACCTGCTCCTGACCCTCGGTCCCCGCGGCGACGGCGACCGGCCCACCGTCGTCTTGGACCCGTTCGGACAAGCCGACGGGCTCCCCGAACTCATCTGGGACCCGATCATCGGCTGCGTCGACCCGATCCTCGCCGAACGACGAGCAAAGGCATTCACCCACGGCACCATCCGCGGCGCCACCACCGGCGGAGCCGGCGACGCCGCCGCCCGCTTCTACGCCTCCGAAGCAGCCAAAGTACTGCAGTGCTACCTGCACGCCGCCGCCCTGGTCGGCCACCGACTCGACCGGGTGCTGCGCTGGGTCGCCAACCCGCACGGCACCGCCGAACCCAGCGACATACTCCGCGGCCACCCCCATGCGGCGACCCATTGGCACGGACTCCTTCAAGGCGCCTTGCACGGCGACGACCGGACCGCCGCAAACACCATCACCACCATCCAGCAAGCCATGGGGCTCTTCTTCCAACCCGCCATCCGCAACCGCTGCATCCCCACGCCCGGACGTCCGGCCACCGACATCGAAGCGCTCATCGAGCAGCGGGGGACCTTCTACCTGCTCGGACGAGAAGACCCCTACGCGTCGGCATCCCCACTAATGACCGCCCTAGCCGAGCACATCCTCGACACCGCCCTCCGGGTCGCGAACCGCAGCCGATGGGGTCGACTCTGTCCACCGATGCTCGCCTGCCTCGACGAACTACCCTCCACCGCACCCCTGCCGACACTCCGGACACGGATGGCCAACGAACGTGCCCTCGGCATCAGCTTCATCTACGCCGCCCAAACCTGGCGACAGCTGGCCGCCCTGTTCGGAGAGACCGAAGCCCGGGCGATCTTCGGGCTCACCAACATCCTCGCCGTGTTCGGAGGCAGCAAGGACACCGGCTTCAACAAAGACATCTCCGACCTCCTCGGCACCGTCCGCGTCACCCGCACCACCTGGCAACACGGATCACGCGGCGGACGCACCTCCGCCGGCGACGACATGCTCATCCTCCGACCCGAAGAAATCCGCCAACTCCCCGAACGCCACGCCCTCATCGTCGCCGAGAACACCCCACCCATCCTCGCGAAACTGCACCGCTGCATCGACGGCAAACAGGGCCGCGCACTCCTGGACCGCCAACGCGACCTGCGCGCGCACCTCCACCGAGACGCTATTCACGCGGGTGCAACCCGGACGGCGGCCGCGCTTGCTGCAGCTCACGAACGCGGCTTGATCGACGAATAGGGAGAGTGATTGTGGAGAGTCAGCTGGTGTGGGCGTTCCCGATGCCAGACGACCTGATCCGGGCCGCCTACTGGAACCTGCACCTATCCGAAAACGGCACCAATGACCAGAAACGCCGCCTCGGCAACCCCAGCCAACTACCCCGACCTTGGGACATCGCCACCTGCACCAACCCGGACCTGCGCGCCGCCGTCTGGCACTGGTACACCGACGTCGTTACCTGGTTCAACCACGAATACGTCTGGGATCCCAACGCAGGCATGATCCCCAACTGCTGGGCGCTCCACCCCCACTTGATCCACGAGATCGGTGTCCTTGCCGATCAACGCCGCCGCGCCAATCTCGCCCTCAACAGCAACGCCCTCGAGGAATGGCATCGCTACAGCGTCCCAGCCTTCCTCGACAGGACAAAGGACCGAGTGAAGCAACACTGCGATACCGAGCACCAACCTTGGCCGGCTAGAAGCAGGCTACTTGTGACCGAGGAACAGATCCTCAACGGGACGCACCAACTCCATTCCTTGCCGACCCCATAGGCCGAATCCTCTTTACGATGCCGCGTGCTGGCAGTTCGTGGCGCCGAGCTGCCTCTTGGTGTGGGAGGGCTCGCCAGCCGCGCCGCAGCCACGGACGCAGGCGAGCCGGCGCCGGCGGGCTCAGGCCAGCGGTTCAAAGACTCGTCAGTCTTGCGGAGCGCTTTGTGTGTCGCTCTTGTCCTGGGCATGTCGGCCTCAAAAGGCGTTCCGGTACGGGTCACTCAGACGCTAGTCTCGCGATGGAGATCATTTGGGGACGATGGCTGTCGCCATAGGTAGTCGGGGTGAGCAAGATGGCGGATTGGCGAGGGGCTGAGATCAGGCACCAGACCCACGACGGTCGGAAGATCACGATCAAGATCACAAGGGACCGCACTAACGCGTTGATCGCCGAAGGGTGGGTGGATGACATCCAGTCGCCCGGCAATCCGGGCGGTGTTGACCATGGTCATATCTGGAACCTCAACAGCGGCGACTTTCACTATCATGGCCTTCGGTTGGCGAGGAGCGACCTGTTCCCGGGTGTTCGAGACGATGAGAAATCTGGAGACCGAAGCGCGCTGGCTGCACGAGACCGCCTGCATTCTGACCTGATCAGCCAAGCGAGGGTGCTGGCGTCGGGACGCGTTGACGGAAGGGCGATAGCATCGGCGAAATCGCTTCAAGCGAAATTCAACGCCGCGGGTAGGGCATCTCCTGCCAACTACCAGGCGTTCCGTGGTGCAATGGATGCGATCTTTGAGCGTGCGAGAGAGGCGGCAGAATCGCGGAAGCGCGAATGGGCTGCGAATCGAACGGCAAAGGAGGCGCTTGTTCGTGATGCAGAATCTATCGCGAGTTCTTCGGATCTGCGTGCCGCGGGCGATCGGATGAAGGCCCTAGGCGATCGGTGGAAGGCGATTGGACCCTGCGAAAAGGCTGACAACGACCGTCTGTGGGCCCGCTTCAACGCCGCGCGCACCAAGCTTCGCGACCGCCGACTGGGCGAATGGACTGCGAATCGAACGCTGAAAGAGGCGCTTGTTCGTGATGCAGAATCTATCGCGAGTTCTTCGGATCTGCGTGCCGCGGGCGATCGGATGAAGGTCCTAGGTGACCGGTGGAAGGCGATTGGACCCTGTGAAAAGGCTGACAACGACCGTCTGTGGGCCCGCTTCAACGCCGCGCGCACCAAGCTTCGCGATCGAAAGCAGCGCGAGTTTGATGAACGCAAACGTCAGTGGGCGGCGAACAAAGCTGCCAAGGAGCGACTCGTCTCACGGATGGATGGCTTGGCCAGTTCGTCAGATTACCGAGCCGCGAAGGATGAAGCGCGGGTGCTCCTGCAAGAATGGAAGCAAGTCGGTCCGTGCGAGAAGGCAGACAACGACCACCTTTGGTCTAGGTTCAAGGCCGCCCAGGATAGGCTGTACGAAGCGGCGAAGCGAGATGGAGATCGGCGTAGATCCGAGGCTCGCGAGCGGGCACAACAGCGGGTCTGGCAACTCGAGGAGCAGCTTCGCAACTGCGAGGCCAGTATTATCCGAGCGAATGAATCATACAGCCGAGCATTGTCAGCTAGGTCGCCCAGTATGAGAAATCCGAATTTCTACTCGATAGTCTCGTCGCAGCAGATGCGTCAGTCGCAAGCTCGTGACCGTATTGTGCAACTCGGCCAGCGTAAGGACCAGATGCTGAACCGCCTCATGGAGGCCAGGAGTCGTCTGAATAGCTTCTAGTGACGTTGATGAAATAGGATTCCCTCGCACCAGTAGCTCAATCGGGCCCATCTTAACCCCTTAGTCGCAGATGCTCTGTCGGGGGCGGAGCCTACGCGGGGCGTGTGGAGCCGTTCGACGGCCCCTCGATATTCGCTAAGGGTGAGGACTCTAGGTTGCCGACAGGGCCCAACATGGCTCCGATGATTCTCTGCGAGATCATCAGCCGGCTCGGCCGTGCCTCCGTAACCGCGGCGGACGTCGAACGAAAGCATCGCCGCCCGCGCGGTCGTCGGTCGACGGGATTGCATTAGTTCCTGTAGGGAATCTCTGACGAAAAGACCTTTACGTCGGGAATTCCTAACTGTGAGACGAGTCGCCCCACCGCGCGGACCGCAAGCTCGCCCGAGAGTCCAGGACCCAGCCGGATCGCCTTCACGCAGGTCAGCGGCAGGTCGACCTTCAGAAAAGGGATGAGGCCCCGTGCTCCGCTGCGGAAGCGCACTGCGCGGGACCCGGCCAGAGCGACCAGCCGCACCTCATCCTCCTCGGCGAACGAGGGATCCTTCAACGCGGCTACAGCGGCGGGATCGGCATCGAAAGTTATCCGTGTGTCGATGTTCAGGGACTGGGGCTGAAGACGCTTGACGAACTGTTCGTCCGGGCGTCCGTACTGGACATCGATGAGCTTGTCCTCGCTGGCGAGCGCTGCGCCGAACTCGGTGCGGGAGACGCCGAGTGCATATCCGGCAGCCGTGCCCTGCGGACCAGAGCGCGAATCCCGTGTGCCCGGTCACCTGGTGCCAGGGGAGCACCTGGACACGCACCTTGTCGCAGGGTGGGTATGAGGGCCACCATCGGTCCAGTTCGGAGCTAGGGATCTCGGAAGGAGAGCATGGACGATCCACTCATCTCGGGTCTCGTCGGGGCTGCCATCGCCTTGGTGGCTGCCTTCTTGGCGAGCCTCACCGACGTGTTGAAGCGGCGCTGGTCGGTCCGCACCGAAACGGCAAGCTGGCGACGCCAAACGATGTTCACGTTCACCCACGAGTACGTCGAGGCCGCGTTCGTGATCGCAGGCACCGCCGGTAACGCCCGAAAGGAACGCACGGGTGGGAGGTCACTGGCCGAGCTCCAGCGCCATCTCGACGAGTGCCACACCGTCCACGGACAGATGATTGCGGCACTGACCGCACTACGACTGGTCGCTCCTAAGGACGTCGTGATTGCGGCCGAGACGGCACACGACTCATGCCATCAATTGATCAACCTGGCCATGGGTGAGCGGGAGCCCAACACTGACGATGAAACGTCCGACGAGCACTGGGAGCACCTGAAGGCCTCCGCTAGGCAGGATCGATCAGACTTGGTGATCGCGGTGCGCCGTGCTTTTGGAATCGAATCCGACGCCGTACCTTTTGGCGCCAGGATCGAGTCCTCTTGGACAATACCCGCCGATTGCCTCTCGCTGATCGAGCCTATCCGGGCCGGTCAGGTCGAAGTAGCTGCTCCGTCGACGCCGTCCTCCGTGGGCAGGAATGACTCGTCCAGCGGGTAGACGGCGATGGGCCGGTCCACTCGGAGCCTCTTGCCTGGATCTCGTTGTACTTGGCCCTCTACGACAATGGTGCGCGACGCGCGCATCGACTCGTGTACTGGGTCGAGCTTGTCGGCGCTCAGATGAACTCGCACCTCGACTGGGCGAGCCTTCCGGATGGTTTGCAGCACGACCGCCCGACCGGGTCATCGGGCACATCGCGCACCTCCACGCTTGTTGTACGCGGCGACGGGTTCGCTACTCCGTCACGCTTCCGGTGGCATCTGAAATGCCGCTCAGGGTCAGTGCCGGCTTGTTTGCGATGTCTCCGACGGCGAGCCGCGACGAGACCCGTCCGACACGCCCGTACCGTGGTGATTCCACCTGTGACGAGCCCAGAGAATCCAACGTGACCGATGACTTCCAGCGCGAGGACTACGTCCTGCGATGGCCGCGCGAGTTGTTTCGTAAGCGCCTCAGCAACCTACTGGACCGCCGGATTGACGGGACGTTCAGAGGGGACTGGGACGCAGTTCTCGACCACCTCTTGTCCGACGCATTCGAGAGCGAGCAACCTGCCCAAGACATGCGAGGCGTGGCCCGAACGCAGTTCGTCGCCGACGATCCGTGGTCATCAACGCGGGTACCAGTCCAGGCCGGGCGCGAGGTCTTCGTGCGGCAACTGCTCAAAGCGATAGATGGCTTCCCATATGAGCTTCCTCGCCGACCGTACCGGTCGCAGCGTCACGGTGCGATGGATGGTGACCGCGGCTCAATCAGTCTTGCGACGCTCACGAATCGGTTCGTCCATTTGGTCGCGGACCTGGAGCACCGTGGATACTTCGAGCGGTCCTTTCAGAAGGACTGCGTCGATGATCCGGCGACCGTGGTGCCGAGTGAACTCATCGAGTCCGAACTTGGAGTCCCGGACCTGTGGCCGCTCTCCGCTGCTTGCCTGGGTGGGGACGAGAACCTTCTTCTCGATGTCATCGAGGTTGTCGGTGAGTTCGTGGCTGCGCCGCAGGAACGGTACCGGCACGATTTTGCCAGCTGCGGGTGGCACCACGGCAACTTCAACATCGCGCTCGGACGCGACATCTATTTCTGGCAGGTCAACCGGCTTCTCGCCCAGTCATCCTTCGACTTGCAGTTGGCAACCTCGGGGGAAGACCGCGGGCGACTGGTCGAAGCATCCGGCGACGCTCGCAATGACCTGGTCGATCAAGCCATCGCCGGAGCCGCTCCTGACACACGGGACCCAATCCAGCACGCCATAGCACTGTTCCGAAAACGCGGTGCCATGCCCGAAGAGAAGCGGTCGGCGTGCATCGCGCTCGCTGGTGTCCTTGAACGCCGCCGCGGACTACTGCGGGCGGAACTCTTTCGGCGCGACGAAGGAGCCCTGTTCCAGATTGCGAACGAGTTCGACCTTCGCCACCGCTCGGCGAGCCAGCATGCCGACTACGACCCTGCATTCCTCGACTGGATCTTCTGGTGGTACCTCGGAACCATCGAACTCACCGACCGGATCCGCGTCAGACAGCAGGCAGCCGAACGGGCCTAGTGCATGTCTGTCTGGATGGCTCGGTCGGGGTCGAAGGTGGTTTCGGCGAGGAGTTCGTAGGCGGCGCAGGCCCGTTGGATGCATTCCACGGCTCTGGACTTTAGGTCCGAGAGGTCACGGGCGGATGTGACGCTCGTGGCGCGTTGGGTGTCGCCCCTGTCTAGGGCGCAGCTGCCCTTGGGGCGGGTGGTTGGCGGCCGTTGGAGTGAAGTCTGCTCGTGGCGGCGGAGATGGCCGGGAGTATTCCATGACGTTCTCTGTCTTGAGGGTCCGTTCGGTCACGGCTCGCGCTATCCGGCGGGGGTCGCCGTTCCATGCTCTGACGGCGCCGGCGAGGGCGGAGAGGGCGTACTCCTGGGGTATGTGGAAGAGGTCGGCGATCTGAGCGGCGTGGTGTTCCCACCGTTGCGGTGGCGCCGCGGAGGCTGCCGCCAGCGCCTCACCAAGTCTCGGGCTCGACACGGAAGCCAGATGTTCGATCATGCGGGTGGAACCTGGGACCGCGCAGACGACCGCAGCACGAAGGCGTTCGATGTCCCCGTTCGCGAGGAGCAGAGCCGGGTCAGTACCGTCGGGCAGGTCGCTCTGCCGCGGGTCGGCTCCGTGCAGAGCAAGGATCCAATAGTCACGTGCTGCGGCTGCTCGTCCAGCCTCATCGCTGTCGGTCGCGACGATCGGCTGTGGATGCATGGCAGCCAGTTCGGCAGCTTGGGTTTCAGTGAGTGCTGTGCCCAGGGGAGCGACACCAATGTGGGTGCTATTCAAGGCAAGCGTGACGGCGACGGCATCCATCGGCCCTTCGACGAGGACCGGGACCCTGTCGTCCGTCGGTCCGGTGACAAACAGCTGGTCGCCCTTGTGGAACAGCAGTGTGCCGGCTGTGTTTAGGTACTTCGGGATCCGCTTGTCGTCGTCCCCTGTGGGGTTGCGCCGTCCGACGAAGCCGAGGACCTGGCCGTCGCGGGTGATGGGGAAGACGACCCGGTCGCGGAAGCGATCAATGAGCCGGCCGGCGCTGGCGCGGATCGCGACGCCGGCGGCAAGCATCTCGTCGTCGGGAACACCCTTCACGCGGAGATGGTGAACGAGGGTGGTCCAGCCGTTGGGGGCGTAGCCGGGTCGAATGGTCGGGTGGCCGGTGATGTCCTGTCGTAGTCGCTCGGTCAGGTAGGGCTGGGCCCAGCTGCCGGGCAGCCGTTGCTCATAGAACTGGGCGGTGAGTTCGTTGATGTGGGTGAGTCGTTCGGGTGTGTAAGGGCATTCGTTCCAGGCGTCGCGTCGGTCGAGTTGGCGGCGGATCTCGGCGTCGGAGGGTTCGGGGGGTCCCATGGTGGCGCGGACCATGGCTTCGAAGGCGAGGATCCGCTCGGCCTCCCGATCGACGGCCTCTTCGTCGGGTTCGAGATCCTCTATCCAGGTCTCGTCGGCCGCCGTCGGCTGGATGTCGTCGGGCAGCAGCATGTCCACCTGTGGTGCGAACGGCGTCCAACCCTCGTGGAGGTCGGCAGGGGGTTCGTGGTCGGCTGGGTCGGGTAGGTCGGTCTCGGGCAGGGTCTGGGTAGCGAGGGTGAGCCGCCACACCCATTCTTGACAGTCGTCCGCACCCGGTTCGGCCGTAGGAGCGGCGGCGAGGAGGTTGTCGAGGGTCCAGCCGCGGTGGAGTCCGTGTTCGACGGCGGTGACGAGGGCTGGCCACCAGTTGCTCTTCTCCAGTTCGTTGGTGCGCTCGTCGCCGACGGTGGTGCGTAGGTGCGGCATCCAGTCGGTGGTCAGGTGCTCTCTGCTGTTGGCTTGCTGGGCGACGGCGGGTGTGAGGTGGCTGCTGAGTCGCCACCAGAGTGCTGCGGCGGCATGGTCGTCAGGTAGCGGCCCAGTGGCGGTGGCCTGATGGATGAGGGGCCGGATGTCGATGCTGGCGCTGGAGAGCCTCGCGATGCGGGTGGCGAGGGTGGGCAAGTACGGGTCGCGTCCGATTTGCGAGTCGAGCCCGGTGAGCAAGGGTGCCCATTCGTCCAAGGCTGCGGCGTTTATGGTGGCGATCCGTTGGGTGAGATGACATTGCCACCGGGCGAGTGCACCGCCGTGTTGCGGTTCGCCGGTGGGTCGCAGATCGGTGACCGGGACGTGGTTCGCTGCCCGCCATACCTCGATATCGGCAACCAGTGATGCCGGTGGGCACGGTTCGTCCCCGACCCAGGTCGGACGGGTGCCGTCGGCGGCGGCTCGTGCGCGAACCTGGTTGGCGAGATCCGTCACTAGGTCAGCGCGGGCGGTCAGGTAGCTGCTCCACAGCGGGTGGTGGCGCAGTGTTGCTGGGATGGAGCGGAGCCAGGGGAGTGGCCCGCGTCCAGCTGTCGTGGTGTTGTCGAGACGTGCGGTGAGGACTGCGGCCGGGTTACGTCCTGCGGTGAGTGGGTCGGCGACTGCTCTGGCGAGGGCGTCGATGGAGTCGCGTCGGTCCGCTTCGATGGTGAGTAGTTGGGCGAGCAGGGATGGCCAGGCTTCTGCTTTGGTCACGCCGGGTACGACGCGTTCGGCGGCGAAGGCGATGGTGTGTCGGTCGGCGTCGCTGGCGATGTGTCCTGCGGCGAAGACGATGGCGTCGCGGTAGCGGTCGCAGGCGTCGCCGAGCCGGACGGCCGGGTCGGCGGCCTGTCGTAGTTGGGTGGTGGCTGAGAGGGGTGATTCGTCGCGGGCGAGGATGCGTTCGAGCTGGTCGGTGGGGGTGGCCGGGTTGATCGTGTCGGGGTGGATCAGGCTGTGCGGGTCGCCGTCGCCGACCGTGATCAGGTAGGCGGTGTTGGCGTGTCGGCCGCGGGTGAGCATCGTGTAGGCCTGTTGCCGGGTCTCGTCGCCGGTGAGCATGCCGTGGCAGGTGTCGGCGGTGACTCCTTGCGCGGTGTGCGTGGTGCAGGCGTAGCCGAGTTCCGTCCACGATTCCAGGTAGTCCGAGGGCAGGGTGATGAGCCTGCCGGATTGGGTGTGCTGCGCTTGAACCCCTTGCTTGGTGAGGTCCTGGATGGTCCAGCGGTCACCGTTCTTCACCCAGTCGGTGGCGCCGATCCGGAGCCGGCGGTCGTTGCGGCGGGTGATGATCACGTCCCCCACGCTCGCGGAGTTGCCGTCGGCGAGTGGCACTTCGACGCCGTGGGTGGTGCCGGCGAGGCGGTGGCTGCGCGCGCGCTGGTTCAGTTGGGCGACCAGGTCGCGGGTGGGTGCGAGCATCACCGAGTCCCGGCCGTGTTGACGGTCATCGGCCCATGCGATGAACAACTGCTCGGTCATGCTGTCGGGGTTGCCGACGCGGACCCGGTGGCGGTCGAGGTAGAAGCCGAGCGCGTACGGTGCACCGTCGCGCAGCGCCAGGGACGCGGAGCCCTCGGCGGGATCGGTGAACCGAACGAGTTCGGTCAAGCGGAGCGCGCCGTGGGTGGCGTCGATGTCGCGCAGCACACCGCCGGCCCCGATCGCGGCCAGTTGTTGGTCATCGCCGATCAGCCGGACGCTGCCGCCGCGGTCGAGGACATGGCTGGTGACGGTGTCGAGCGCGAGGGTGTCAGCCATGCCGGCCTCGTCAATGATCACCAACGTGTCGGGGCCGATCTGGTTGATCCAGGCGGGCGGATCGGCGTGGGTGAGGTGCCAGGCGAGCTTGGCGAGAGTGTCGGAGTGGGCGTCGATCTGCTCACCCAAACCGGCAGCGGCGACTGCCGAGGGTGCGAGTCCGATCACGGTGCCGCCACTGGTCGTCCAAGCGCGCGCCAGGGCTTCCATTGCGGTGGTTTTGCCGGCGCCGGCGGGCGCGATCGCCAACTGGACGCTTGCCCCAGATATGGACATCTCCTTCACGAGGGCGATCTGGCCGGCGTTCAACTCAACCCCGTTCGCGGCCGCTTCGATGAGCGCGAGATCGACCGCGGTGGCGGGCACGGTGCGGCCGTCGCGGCGTCCGGCGTTGGCCACGATGCGTTGTTCGGCGGCGAGGATTCCGGTCGAGGTGAACAGCCGCGAGCCGGCAACTGTGTAGACAGATTGACCGTCCGCACGACGCAAACACTCGGGTTCACTGATGCCGTCCGTCGGCGGGCTGAGCGGCACCGAGTAGCGATCCAACACCAGCCCGGTCAGACGATCGGTGGCCGGCGCAATCTGCTCCGCAACCAGGTTATGGCCGCGGACCTGACGCAGGGCCTCCGCATGCACATGCCAGATCTGCCACGCGGAACGATCCCGCTCCACCCGGGCCACGACCCGCCGGGCAGCCTCGGCAAACCATGCCGGTGTGACCGCATCCTGCACCGGCTGAGCGGGATGCAGAGCGTCCCAGGTCATCGCCTGGATGGCGTCGTCGCTGCCGAGAATCTGCCGGGCTTGGCTATGCCAGGTGGTGCGCTGCTCGGCGAGGCTGCGCGGTTCGTGCTTGGCTTCCCGGGTCTCCAACGTGGCCTGCTGGGCCAAGCTGATCGCCTCCACCGGAGTGGGAGGCCGTCCATGCTCGGCCTGGAACTGGGCGGCAAGCTCACCCTGACGGGCGACGATCCGACGCCGCCGCGACGACCACCGCTCCAACAAAGCAGGGTGCACGCCGACGACCTCCCGCACCGGACGCTTCCGCGGATCAGGCTGCGGACGAGCCTCAAACCGCACACCCAACGCGGCGCCGAGGTGGGCTTCTAGAGCGGTGTTGTAGGTCTCCGAAGCGGCAGTGATCGCCTTGTGCAACACCCGGCTATCAACCGACAGCCAGCGGCCGTCCGCGACGGTCTGGACCTTGTTCGCCACCGCCACATGGGTATGCAGATCCGGATCGCCGGCCCGGCTGTCCCGGTGCGTGAACGCGGTCCCGATCAGGCCACGGACATCGATTTGGCGGACACCGTTCGTCCCCGTTCGGGTGAACAGAGCCCGCCGCTCGATGAACCGCAACGCGTCGGCTACAGCCGCCTGGTGAGCGCGTTCAATGACGGCGGCCAGGCCAGGCTCGGCGACCGCCCACAACGCCGAGACCGACTTAACCGGAGAGAACGTTAGGTCGAACCCGGCCACGGCCGTGGTCCGTTGCCGTGACAACCGGGCGATGCGCGCCGCCAACTCCCGCTGATCCAAAGGGTTGCGGCCGAAGTCACGGCGGAAGAACTCCTGGCCGACCTCGGTGCGGATCCGCGCCCGATCCGCGATCCCGATCGCAGCGTCACGAGGTCGGCCCGAGGCCTTGTTGAGTGCGGCGAACCGGCGGGCAACCTCCACCCGGAACGGGCTGACATCGTCGCGATACACCTTGAACGGCTGCCCCAACCGGACCGCCTGCAGCACATCAGGTTCGGTGGCCCCGGGCATCGCAGCAGCAGCCCTGCCGCGCTCGCCGGCGAGGGGATGATGCCCCGAACCGAACAAGGCTTGCATCTGCTCCGCCGTGACCAGGTCACCTGCGTTCAAGCCATCGATGCCAGCCATACCCGAGCCGACCCACCGACCCGGAACCTCGCCCTTCTCCGTGTAGTACGAGGCCAGCCCGGCATGACCCTTCTCGGTCGAATCCATCGCAGCCACCTGCCGGGTCAGGTAGTCGTACCCCGACCCGGCTGTGATCCGATGCAACGACATCGTCATGCCCTCCTAGGCCACGCCCCAGGAGGATCAGGACGGGCCATTCAGGACCGTCAGCCGGCCACCGTTCTCAATGCGGACCTGGCTACGGAGGACGCCGCAATGCCGAAGGTGTGTGGGACTTGGCTGGGATCTCTCAAATACGGGGTTGGACATGGTTGGCGGGGTCGAACGAGGTGTCCAGGAGTGGGAGTGCAGCGGGCATGCGGAGGGGGAAAGCAGAGTCGCGACAAAGTAGGTGGTGATGAGAGAGCAGGCGCTTAAGCAGGAGGCACGGAGCCGGGGTGCGGGAAGCGATGAACGCGCGGCAGAGGGCACGTGTTGAGCGTGAGCGGCGACACGGTGAGTGGGCGGCGGCTCTGCTGAGCGCTAGGCGGAGCGCGACCAGGTGATCAAGCTGACTGTGCGGACGCCCGGCGACGCGGCGTTGTCGCTGATCGGTGAAGGGCTTAGTGTCGTGTCGCCGAGATCGTCACCCTGTGCAGTGATGTGGTCGACGCCAAGGAGATTGGTCGGCTGGCGAAGATTCCGGCCGAGGCGACGGCGGGGTGACCGTGAGATGCGCGCCGTGGGCGTCACCTTGGCTGTGATCCCACCTAAGGCCACTGGCAGATGTGCGGCCACGTGGGCCGGCGGATGGAACCGAGGGGTTGATAGCAGTGAACGGGAAGCCGACCGGGTATCGACTAGTTGTACGTCCCTGGGACGTTGTGAACGCGGGCTGAGGGGGTCTGGCCGCCGATGCCGGTGTGGGGTCTGTGGTGATTGTAGTGATGTAGCCAGTCGGTGTAAGCGTGTTCGCGTTCGGTTTCGCTGGTGTAGGGCTTGGCGTAGGCCCACTCGGCTGCCAGGGTTCGGTTGAACCGCTCGACTTTGCCGTTGGTCTGTGGCCGGTAGGGTCTGGTCCGCTTGTGCTTGATGTCCTCGCCGAGGGCTTCAGCGAAGGCGTGCGAGCGGTAGCAGGCACCGTTGTCGGTCATCACCGCGGTCACGGTGATGCCGATGCTCGTGAAGAACGTGTTCGCGCGGATCCAGAACCCGGCAGCGTCTCCTTGCGTTCATCCATCAAGGATTTCGGAGTATGCGATCCGCGAGTAGTCATGCGACAGCATGGTGGAGGTACCGGTAGCCGCGCGAGGGCGCTGCTTTCGCTCAAGCAGTGCGTACCCGGGATAGACTCCCCACAACCAAGGGCCTCAGGCCCAACGACTGTTCACTTTTCGGCCGTCGAAACCGACCAGAGTTCGAGCGTCGTCGTCACTCTCGATAGATGGTGGCTCGGTCCACCTCCAACAGGGCAGTCTACCCGTCGGCTGCCAAGTGCGGTCGTCGCAGCACATGCCAGCAGCACTGCAATCGGTCTGCTCATGAGTCGTGGAGGTGTTCCGCGTTTGGCGTGCTGCCAGGCTGGGATCGGAACGCCTAGAGTCGGGCTATGGAGGCACGGGCAATTGGCGACATCATGCAGATTCCGGCCGCCGAGCGGCCCGCGATTCTCTCCCAGGGTCTTGGTCTGTTGGTCGAGCACTTGGGTGAGCTTCGGGACGCGAGCCTGCGTCTTCGTGAGTGTGCCCATGCGCGAGGTGCCGCCATCCTCGACTGTGTGCGCAGCGAGGAGGCTGCCAAAGCGCTCGTTCTTGTTGATGTAGCGCGTCTGGGGTGGCGCGATCATACGGCCGTCAGCCGCCATCTCCGTCACTTCAGTGATCACGTAGCTCGCGGCATCTACGCCGAGGTCACTGCGCTGAGGCCAGCAACGTTTGGTGAGGTGCGTGAGCTTGTGGAACGCATGCGGCGAAGCCAGTATCTCGACGGGCCAAACGACATCGACTGGAGCTTCCGAAACGAGATCGAAGCAGCTCGCGAGGAAGCCTTCTACGTCGACTACATCAAGGACGACGACGGACATCGATGGATCTCACCACGCGATCGCTACTCGGCATCCACAGCGGTCGCTGATGGCATTACGGACCTTGTGATCACGCTGGATCACTTAGGAGTCTTCTCGGCGGCCGGCCTGGGTTGTGTGGTGACGGCCTGGGACGGCGTCGAACTGACTGACAGCTACCACTGGCAGGACCACGTCCAGCGGGTTGAAGCTGCGCTGCTCGCGATCGAGCGAGCCGGGCTGGTTGGCCGTCAAGCCACCGAGGGTGACGTCCAGCTGGTCTATGACAGGTGGACTTTCCCAATGGGATCGCTCGAGCTGGTGAAGCGTCGGATTCCCAGTTCTGAGCTAGAGGATGAACGTCGGCGGGCGACGGACCGCATGTGGCTGGAGATGGTCGGTCCGCCGGACCATGATCCGCCCGGCTAGCTGCTCAGCCACTGACTTCTTCCCATGGAGCCTTACGCGGTTCCTTTGGGCACGCCCCTAAAGTGAGGTGGTGGGAGCGCCTGACGAGGACGGCCGCTTCTGGTTCCCGGGCGAGCCAGAGCGGCAATGCGCGGGTCGTCTTTGCGGGGAAGGATCGCAGTGGGTCCTCACGGTTCACAAGGAGCACCTGCTGGGGCGGTCCGCTGAGCTTTTACCGCAATCAGATGGATCGGTCGTGTGGCATGTGGCTCCCACGCCTGCACAGAATGTGTCGGCGTCAGCCCCGAGGGTGATCTGGGGCCAGTTGACCGATGGGACACCGGTCAGCCTCCTCGATGCGCAACTGATGGATACCTTTCCTTTCCCGCCGAAGATCGCCCCTCAGACTTTTCGGGGCTGGCGTGTCCTTCGAGGGGCGCATGTTGCCGGGCTCGACGTTTCATGCGACGGAGTCCGGTGGACACTACCTCGACCGGTCGCAGTCATGCCCGCCGATGCGGCCATAGCCGAAGCCGTAGGTGAACTGAATGTATGGAATGTTGGCGACAGGTCGGGACTCGAGATTGTCCGCGAATCTCCGGCGACCTTGCGTGAGTTGGCCGAACTGCTACCGAACCGGGTCTGCGTTTTCTTCACGATCGCGTGCGGAATCGAGGTTGAGTCGTTGCGCCGCGAGGTTTTGATCGGGACGGAATGGCTCCAGTTCGGGATGGACCGGCCGGAACCGCCAGCCCAGGAGACGGACCTGCTTCCCGCACGCGTGGGCCTTGAACTGTTGGGCAAGTGGATAGATCTTTCGAGCCGTCTGGGTGTCGTTCCGTTCGTCGTACGTAGGCAACGCGCCCTGCTTGGGCCTGAGTTGTTCTCCTTGGCTGCTGGGCTGGAGGGCCTCCATCGCCATCTCTACGTCGACCGGCAGCCGTTCCCCACGGTGACTAGGAAGGGTCGGGCTAGAGCGCGGGAAGCAGCAGTAGTGGCCGGCGTGGCCCAGTTGGCACAAGAGGGTTGGACTGACGAACAGTTCGCGGAGTCGAGATTCAGCGGCGCGCTCGCTCATGTCGGGCAGATGTCCTATCGCGAGCGACTGCTCGAACTCCTGGAGCCAGTGGAGAACCTTGCCCCAGGACTCTTTGGCCCAAGCCTGGAGCGGTGGAGTCCTGCAATGGTCGACGCCCGCAACACCGAGGGTCATCGTCTGCCAGGCGGCGAGGAGTCACTCATGGAGGAGGTCGGCAGGTACTTCGTGCTCGCGGAGTCCGCCAAGTGGGCACTCAGGATCGCGATTCTCCTGCATGTTATGCCTGCGACCACGCTCGCAGCTGCCGTCCGATCTTCGTTGGCTTTTCGTTACTCGTTGGCAAACATCGACCTCGAGAACTACTGGCGAGATTTCTCGTGTGTTGCCACCTTCGAAGCACGCTCCGCCGAGGAAGTCGGGTAGCGCCTGGCGCAGCAAGCGTGTGCGCGTCGGGCACGGACCTGTCCCAGCGCCCGACAGCACTGTTGATGCGGGCCTTCCGACCGGCAGCGTCGTCGTCACATTGTGAAGCTACCGTGCGGCATTGTACGCCTCTCGGACAGCCTTGCTGATGCGGCCGCGGTCGGAGACGTCGAAGCCGTTCTCACGCGCCCAGCGGCGAATGGCGTCGAGTTGCTCCTTGTCTGTCCGGGCAGGTCCGCTGCCGCGCGGCCTGCCCTGCCCGCCTACGCGACGGCCGGCACCGATATAGGTGCTGAGCGCCTCACGGAGTGCCGCCGCGTTAGCCGAGCTGAGATCGATCTCGTAACTGATCCCGTCGACCGCGAAAGTCACCGCTTCATCTGCGACTGTGCCGTCGATGTCGTCAATCTGGGTTACCACTGTCTTGCGCGCCATGCGTGAAGCTCCTGTCCCTGGTTGCTGACTTGGCGAACTACAAGCCGGTAGACGAGCCTACGGCCTGCAGATCGTTGTCCCTTCGTCCGCGGGTGTCCGGGTCTAGCCCACCAGAGAGACGAGGGCTGGGAAGGGAAACGTCACCAACCTGGAGCCTTGGCGCCATCTCGCCGCGAGCGTCCATGCGGCGCCGCGCCCGCCAGGTAGACGCGCGGGCAGCAGGTCGGTGCGATCTTTCCTTCCGATCCAGTGAGCGCGAACATATCGTTCATCCGGCAATACTCAGAACCACGCGGCCTGGGACCCTTACGGTGAGTCCTGGCATGTCGTCGTCACTGGCATGCTCGCATCTATGGATCTGGTGTCGACCTTTGCGGAGACGGTTGAGGATCTACGTTTACGCAGCAGCCTGACATCGACGAGCTACGACGCGGTCCAGGCCGCTGGACTGATGCGCAGGCTCCTCATCGACGGCGGCGCCGTCGCCGACCGCGCTACGAAGGAGTTACGTGAACGGGGCTGGTATGAGCGCAAGCCAGTGTGCGCCTGGGGTGTGGCCTTTATCCTCAGGACGGGTCCAAGCGGCTCGGTGTGGGTGTCGAGGGAGCAGCTCGACCCGGCTCTGATGGAGCCTCTGTTCAACCTCGATCGTGCACCAGATGCGCTCGATGGGTGGATCCGGCGGGGATCGGTCAAAGATCTGTTGAAAGTCACGGTGCTTGAGCCGGACGATTCGGAGATCGGAGCCGTCCCTTCGGTGACCGCACAGCAGTTGATCCAGCACTTTGCGATCGTGCTCGGCGGAGTGCATCACGGAGCTAGGCCAAGAACGCCGCCGCCGGAGTTGATCCTTCGCGCTGTCGAGGTAGCGATGCCTGACCTTCTCTGGGTGATGCGCGCGTTGGGTCGCATTGTGGTGCGGGCATACGAGCCGCTCGTGTGTGCGGCCATCGTGAAGGGTTATCGTCCCGGCGGATAATCGAACACGGGAGACGTGCCTAAGTGGGGTCTCTACGGTCGATGGAGGTGAGGAAAGGTAGTCCGCTGAGCCACCCTGCGAGCCCCTGGCCAGCTTCCTAAACTGCTTGCTCGATGGCTCCGCGTGGTCGAGCCTTGAAGGATCGCGCCAGGCGCCGTGCACAGCTTGGGCGGATGTCGAATGAACTAGCCCGCCCGACTTTCAGTGGCTGGAAGTGTAACTCAGTCAGTGGCGGATGTCTGCTCCGAGGTGTTGGCGGCTTGTATTTGGATCGATGTGAAAGTCGGCAACTGTGTTTACTCGGTCGTCGAAGTCGGTGTTGCCCTCCAGGCGGTAGTGCTTCCCGGTCTTGGGGTGGATGCCTGTGGCGAAGTAGAACGTGGTGTGGCCGCGTCCGAGGGTTCGTTCTTCGATCCATCCGATGACTTGCCAGCCTTGGTCTTCTGAGCCGTAGCTGACTTCCCATCTGCGGGGTGTGGATGAGTTTGCGCTGAGTGCGCGCAGGCGCCTTGCGGAGACGGCTGGTGGTTGAGCGTTCGGTGTTGGTGCAGGCACAGGGGACCTCTTCTCGACTAGTACAGGTGTTCGAATGTAACTCTCGTTGTCGAGGCCTGTCCATGGGGTCATGTGCTTGAGAGGTGGGCCGTCGGCCGCGCGCGCCGCCGGCTCAGCCTCAACTCAGCTGTCGACCGGCGCGACGGTGGTGTCCCAATGTGCGCCTGGTGACGCCTAGGGAGGTGAAGCTGAGGGAGGTTGAGAGGTGGCGCAGTCGGCGCGGCAGAGGGCGCGAAGGCAGGTTCAGGAGGCTGCGGTGCCTCGGATGAGGTTGCTCGCGGAGCGGGAAGCTCGGCTGAACGGTCTTGCGGTGAATGTGGTGACTGCGATCGCTGCGCGGGATCGGGCAGAGCAGGAGGCTGCTGAGGCGGTGGGGGTTCTGCTGGGGGAGCAGGTCACACTGGCTGAGATCGGTGAACGCTGCGGCCTCGCGGCCAAAGAAGTTGCTCGACTCAAGCGGATCCATCTCGACGGGGACGGTCAAGGACAAGCCGGCAGGTCACCCATGGGTGGCTCGGCGCCGGGTGGGGTCCAGCTGTCATGAGTTGGCGATGGGTGTGGTTGCGGTCACGGATCACCGCGTGCGCCGTCAGTGGAGTCATCTGGCTGATCGTGGCTTGCCTTGCTCCCGCTTTGCTTGTCGGTGTCCTGGCTGCTGTGATCGTGACCGTCGTTGGTTGGCGTTCCGGCGTGATGGTGCGGTGCCCTTGTGGCGCCCGTCGAGCCACGGACGTCGAGGCGGCGCTCCTGTTGCGGATGCTGGTCCCCGTGGGTGGTCTGCGTGGGAGGAACCAGCCGAGCTTGTGGGTCGGCGGTCGTCTCGGGGGTGACGTCCGGGCGGTTGATGAGCGGACGCTCCTGGTGAGCAGGCGGCTCGTCGGCTTCGTCAGAACTGGTCGGATCGCAGATCTCGCCGTGTGCGAACTCGTCGTGCGTGCGTTCGCGTTGGCACCTGTGGAGCGGTCCCGGTTGGTCGCCGTCGTTCGATTGTTCTGCTTGCCGTGGGCAGCGCTGGTCTTCGTTGCGCGTCCGGCCCGCCTGCTCGCTGGCAGGTTGCGGCCGTTGGCTTGGGTCTTCGCCTTGCTGGCTGCGGCTGATCTATGTCGGCGTGGCGAGTGGTTCCCGATGGTGCTGCTGGCCCTGGTGGTGATCGCGACGGTGACGACGCCACGCTTCGACCGGGCCTGGACGGCACGCCGCCAGGCGATGGCAGAGGAGGCGGTCCGGCTGCACCTTCCCTGTCAGACCTCCGATCAGTTGCGAAGCGGTACCGACCGCGAGATCGCGGTGCTTCCGAGACCCACCAGCGAAGGGGATTCGTGATGAGTGTGAATCATGCCGGGCTGCGGGCGTGGGCGCAGGGTCTGTATCCGTTGGAGGCTGCGGTCGAGTTGCTGGTCGGGTTTGCCGGTGGCCGGTTCGCCACACCCGGCCATCCGTGGATTCAGCCGGCTGATCAGCCAGGAAGATGGTGGCTGGATCCGTCCCGGATCGGCGACGACACGATCGGGGCCCTGTCGGGTGGCGAGCAGCGGGTGCTGCGGATCGTGTCTTCACTGGCCGGCGGGGAGCCGGTTGACCTGTCCGAAGACCTGTCTGGCCTGGATCGTCCCACGATCGGGCTGGTTCTGGCAGCGGTCGCGCATGCCGCGGGCAGCCACGAGCACGCCGACATCCGTATCGACCGCGAGCGCGGTGTGTCGGTGCTGCACGGACGGTTGCCGTCCCTTCACCCCTGGCCCATCGAAGGAGACCCCCATGACACAGAACTCGATCGAGCCGTTCCAGCCCGTCCTGCCGGACCTGCCGCTGCTGCGGGAGGAACTGTTGGCCGAGATCGAGCAGGCCGCCCGGGACGGGACATCGGCTACTGAACTGGCCGACCTGCGCCGGCACTACGACCAGATCGCCGCCCAAGGGCGACCATGAGCCGCCGCAGCCTGAGCGAGCAGCAGCGGGAGGCAGCGGATCAGGCCCGCCGCGAAACGGTCGAGCAACTGCACAGGCAGTTGGCGGAGCATGTCGGGTCGTTGGACAACCGGGCCGAGTGGGAGCAGTACCTGACCTTTGCTCGCAGCTTCCACCAGTACAGCTTCGGGAACCGGCTGCTCATCATGCTCCAGGCACCCGATGCGACGGCGGTCGCCGGCTACCGGGCGTGGCAAGCGAAGGGCTACCAGGTCCGTCGCGGCGAGAGGGCGATCCGGGTGCTCGGTCCGGTTACGCGACGGGAGCCGGTTCTGGATGCGGCTGGGAATCCGCTGTTCGACGCCGACGGGCAGCCGCGTGAGGTGCGGCGATTGGTCGGCGTGCGGCCGGTGTCGGTGTTCGACATTGCGCAGACCGACGGACCTTCACCGCCGGAGCATCCCGTTCCGGTGCTGCTCACCGGGCAGGCGCCACCCGGGCTGTGGGACAGCCTCGCCACCCTCGTTGCCGACCGTGGGTTCCGGTTGCAGCGTGGCGACTGTCAGGGCGCGAACGGCCTCACCCTTTACGGCGAACGTGTCGTCAGGGTGCGTGACGATGTGGACGATGCGCAGGCGGTCAAGTCGCTGGCACACGAGTTGGGACACGTCCTGATCCATCCCGACGGGGCCGACGGCGGGTGCCGCGGATTGCGGGAGGTGGAGGCCGAGTCGATCGCCTACATGGTCACCCAGGCGCACGGGCTCGACTCGGGGCAGTACACGTTCCGCTACGTCACCGGCTGGGCCACCCAAGCCGCCGGCGACCAAACCCCGGAGCAGGTCGTCCGCGCCACCGGGCAACGGGTCAGCGACGCCGCCGATCTGATCCTCGCCCACACCCAGCCCGACGCCATCCGAACGGCGGGTTCGGCGCTGCACGCACTGGAAGCCGACATCGACCGGACCATCAACACTGGCTGGGCGACGACCGGCGCCGCCGAGATGTCCGGGGTCACCCATGACCGGATGCGACCCCACCGGTCGCCTGATCGTGTGCTGGCGGTTCGGCGATGACGGCCGCCCGGATCCTTGCGCTGGCGCTCGGGCATGTCCGTAACGCCACCTGGCAACTCCTCAACGACCCGAGCGGCGATCTGCTCCTCGGCCTGGACTGCCTGGACATCGAGGCCATGCTCAACCCGGACGACCTCGACCCGGCTTTGGCGCCCCTCGAACGGGACGCGGGCAGGTCCCTGGCCGCTGCCCGGATGCTCCTTGATCAGGTTCCTGACCAGGTGCCGCCCGCCGGGTGGGGTGCACTGCTGGCCCTGATCGTCCGGATCGGCGCGTCGTGACCGCCACCGTCGCCGACCTCCTCCGGGTGCTCGAGCGGCAGGTCCATGACCTCGGGATCGCGACCGAGCGCGACACGGCCAGCGGTCATGTCGCTGGCTGGATGAGGCTCGCCACCACGACCCGGCACGCGATCGGCCTGCTACCGCTGGGTGGACGTTCCGCCCAGGTGAAAGCCGGCCTACGAACCGTCCTGGATCCGCTCGTCCACGGTCCCCGTGACCCGCTGGTCAACCCGCTGCCGGCACCCGGTCTGACCCGAACCTCCCGGACGATAGGCGCAATCGCCGACGTTCTCACCGAACACCTCCGCGGCGGTGGCCGGGACGCCCAGATAGGCACCGAAGCGATCAAGCTCCAGACCAGCCTGCTGTCAGCAGTCCACGTGGTCGCTCGCTGGTCCCGCGCAGTCACCGCGTCCCAACGATTCCCGGGCACGACCGGCACGTTCCCGGCACAGTTGTCCGACCTCATCGTCGTGACCGAACCGTTCGCATTGGTCCCACCCAGCCGACGCGCCAGCCTGCTCGAAGAACTACGACTCCCAAGCCCGGTCGCGCCCGGCCTTGAAGGCGCCGTCACCCGGTGGGCCACCGAAGCGACGCTGGTGCTGCAGGAGCGGTACAGGGTCAGTGGCTGGGCGATGCAAGCCATCGCCGGCAACCTCGCCCTCCTCAGCCAAACCGCCGGCCGCGCCGCAGTGCGTGCCGGAGCGGCGGGTGACATCACCGGGGCCCAGGCGGAGAGCATGGCTGGCTGGTTCGTTGAAGCGGCCCGGCACTGGCGCATCGCTGCCGCGTGGCCTCCGCACGTCCGCCTCGCCGGGCACACGCCCACCCTGCGCCAACTCGGCCGCGATGTGCGCGACGCCTGCGGCGCCGACCCCAGCCTGCGCGACTTCAGAGCGCCAATGACGACCGCGGCGCGGCTATCGCTGCTGCATGCCTCCGTGATGGACGAACTGGCTACCAGACGCCAACTGTGGATCCACACCGCCCGGACCGACTACCGCGGCGACCACATCGAAGCCTGGACCCGCGAACCGCCCGGAGCCACCGAAAGCTGGCCCCTGGTCCAGGCAGCCCGGTACGGCCACCACGCCCTCGATCGCGCAGTCAGCGAACTAGCCCGAACAACGCGGAGCGAAGCTCTGCCGAGCGAGGGCTGGCCACCCGAGCGCACCATTGAGGGCGCAGGCCTGCGGCAGGATGCGACGCCGCACCGGTTATCGCAGCGTCCTCACCTGGAGGTCGGGCGATGAACAGGCATCGTATTGGTTCCGTCCGCGCTCTGGCGCGTCCGGAACTGACCGGTCCCGTCCGGCGCCACGCCCCTCGGACGTGACCTCGTCAGCGCCGCGGAAGTTGATCAGTTCGACGATGCCGAACCGGTCCCGGTTTGAGGTGGCTTCGGCCGGCCGGGTCCGGAACACGAAGCTGTCGGCACCTAGTCCCGGCCACTTTCGGCCCCGATTGCTCCGCCGCTGATGTCTCACATCGGCAGTGCGCGAACTGGTGGACCGCGGCACCGAGGAGGCCGCCAACAGCATCTCCCGACAAGGGAGTGCCGACCAGGCGCGCCAAGGCCAAGTACCTCCTGCAGCGGAAGGCCCCGACGCGACGAGGCTCGAGGACCTCGTCGATGAGGACATGGACAACATCCTGACGCTGTTCTGCGACTTCAAACGACGGGACTCATGGGCATCCGGGCAGGTTCACAACCACTCCCGCTGAATGCCCTTCGCATCGCGTCGAGTCAGCGATCGGCTTCATCCATGCCCTTTGCATGGCCTGATCTTCTAGGCACGCGCATGGCGTCGCAATGATCCGTGTATGCGACGCTTTCCGATCGATCCGAAGCTCGAAGCCTGGACAATACCCGTCTCAGCATGCTGCCCAATGCCGTTCGAGTCATTCAGCTCCAATAGCGACGAGTTCCTGTGATCCTGGGATGGCGCATGGGTGCGGGAGCGTCTTTGTGGCTGCACCTCGTGGTCCGCGTTACCGTCGTGTGCCGCGTCGAGCCGCCTGGCGCATCGTGCCCCATCCGCTTCTGATGAGCTCGCCTCAGCCAGGAGCAACGACCAGATCGGCGGGCTCGCCACCAAGTGTCGGCGCCCTCGCTACTAGGGTTCGCTATGTTCACTTCGTTGCCGGTCTCGCTGGCAACCCCAGCGCCGTCCAGGAACCGGAGATCAGTAGCCGTGTCCGTTCTGTCGAGTTTCGTGTGGAGTGTTGCCGACACTCTGCGCGGTCCTTACGCCGAGGCCGAGTACGGCTCCGTCATCCTGCCCTTCACGGTGCTGCGTCGCCTGGAGTGCGTGATGGAGCCGCACCGTGAGGCAATGGCCGCGATCGTCGCCAAGTATCCCGGCGAGCAGCAGCGGCGCACGCATCTCAAGATCGCCACTCGCACCGAGGACAGTGCCGGGCTGTCGTTCTGGACCACCAGCGCCTACACGCTGAAGAAGGCGCTGCAGGACCCGGACAACCTGGGCGAGAACCTCATCGACTACGTCGGCGGGTTCTCCGCGAACCTGGACGTGTTTAAGTCGTTCGGCTTCGAGAACGTCATCCGCACCCTCGACGAGCGCGACCGGCTCGCACAGGTCGCCCGCCACTTCGACAAGATCGACTTGTCGCCCGACGCGGTGTCGAACGCTGACATGGGCGACCTATTCGAGAACCTCATCTACCGGTTCGCCGAGTCGGCCAATGACGGTGCCGGTCAGTTCTACACCCCCCGCGACGTCGTGAGGCTCCTGGTCGACCTGGTCTACGCCGAGGACACCGAGGCCCTGCGCGACCGTGGCACCGTCAGGTCGATCTACGACCCTACAGTCGGCACCGGCGGCATGCTCACTGTCGCCGACGAGCACCTGCACGAACTCAACCCCGACGCCTCCACCGCGCTGTTCGGGCAGGAGATCAACCCGCGCACCTACGCGATCTGCAAGGCAGACCTGCTCATCAAGGGCCAGGACCCGTCGAACGTCCGCCAGGGCGACACGCTCGTGGTCGACCGGTTCGAGGGCCGCCGCTTCGACTACGTGCTCTCCAATCCGCCGTTCGGCACCGACTGGAAGGCCGTCGAGTCGGACGTGAAGAACGAGCATGCCCGCGGGGGGCAGGGCCGCTTCGCTCCGGGCCTGCCGGCAGTCGGCGATGCGGCGATGCTGTTCCTGCTGCACGTAGCCTCGAAGATGCGCGACGTCGATGACAGCGGCCGCGGCGGCAAGGCCGGCATCGTCCTCAACGGCTCCCCGCTGTTCAACGGCGGGGCGGGCTCGGGGCCGTCCGATATTCGTGGCCACATGCTCGAGAACGACCTGGTCGAGGCCATCGTCGCGCTGCCGAACGACATGTTCTACAACACCGGCATCGCGACGTACTTGTGGATCCTGTCGAACGCGAAGCCTGAGGACCGGGCCGGCAAGGTGCAGCTCATCGATGGCACCGGGCTGGGATCGAAGCTGCGCAAGTCGATCGGCTCGAAGCGGGTCGAGATCGCTAAGAAGGGGCGCGAGGCGATCGTGCGCGCCTTTGCCGGGACCGAGGGTGGGGACGCCGAGACCACCGTGCCGGTGAAGGTGTTCGACAACCTCGACTTCGCCTACTGGACCGTCACCATCGAGCGTCCTCTCCGGCTGCGCTTCCAGTGCATGCCCGAAGCTATTAGCGCCGTCTCTGAGCACAAGAAGCTCGGCCAGATCGACGGGCTCGTTGAGGCGCTCGAGGTCTTCGGCGACGAGGCTTACCTGAATCGCGAGAAGTTCAACCTCGCACTCGGCAAGCATCTCGGAGACCACGGCGTACGGATGACCCCCGCTCAGCGCAAAACGCTGTGGCAGACCATCGGGGTGCATGACGAGACGGCCGACTACTGCCGTGTTCCCTCGGGCAAGAACAAGGGCGACGTCGAGCCCGACCCGGCACTGCGGGACACCGAGAACGTCCCATTCGGCTGGGGAGGGCACCCGAAGACCCACGAAGCGCTCGAGGGGACCGTACAGGCGTACTTCGATGCCGAGGTGAAGCCCCACGTCGACGACGCCTGGATCGATTGGGACAAGACGAAGACCGGGTATGAGATCCCCTTCACCCGGCACTTCTACACCTACGAGCCGCCCCGGCCACTAGAAGAGATCGACCGGGACCTTGAGCGCGTCGTCGGGGAGATCATGATGCTGCTGCGCGAGGTCGAAGCGTGAGCGCAAACAGCCTGCGTGCCGACTGGACAGGCATGGCGCTGCGCCGGCTTGCCGTATGTCGGGATGACCTCCGCGAGCCCGTCAATGCCACTGAGCGTGCTCACATGTCGGGCGACATCCCCTACTGGGGTGCCAACGCAGTTCAGGATTACGTGAACCGAGCAAAGGTAAGCCGTCCAGTGGTTCTCTTGGGGGAGGACGGTGCACCGTTCTACGACCGGAACAAGCCGGTGGCGTTCTACATCGACCAACCGATTTGGCCGAACAATCACATCCACGTCCTGGTCCCGAAGCCAGAGGTTGACGGTCGGTGGTTGGCCCACGCTCTGAACTCGGTGGAGTACTCGACAGTTATCAGCGGCTCGACACGCGACAAACTGACGCAAGGGGCAATGATGGCGATCCAGCTTCTTGTGCCCCCCCTCGACGAGCAGCGCGCCATCGCCGACTACCTGGACCAGGAGACGGCCCAGATCGACGCGCTCGTGGCGAAGCAGGAGGAGTTCATCGGACTCCTGCAGGAGCGGCTGAATGCTATGACTGACGCTGAGTTCCAGCAGCCTGAGGGGAAGCGCAACGCCACGGTCCGGCAGGCCCTGGTCCGCCTCGAACGGTTGCCACAACCCGGATCAGGCGTCGTGACCGCCTATCGCGATGGCATCGTTACCCTCCGGACAAACCGCCGAGCAGATGGGTACACGATGTCGGCAGCTGAGGCCGGGTATCAGGGAGTCCTTCCTGGCGACATCGTCTTCCATGCTCTCGACGGCTTCGCCGGCGCGGTTGGTATCTCAGACAGCGCGGGACAATGCTCACCCGTCTACCACGTATGTCGGCCTCGGTATGACGACGATGTCGAGTACCTTGGTCTACTCATCCGATACCTAGGCACGTCCGGCTTTCTCGCCACGCAAGCTCCGAGTACGAGGCAGCGGAGTGTGGACTTCCGGAATTGGGGAACCTTCGCGCGTGTGCCGTTGACAGTTCCCCCAGTAGAGCATCAGAAGGTGTTCATCACCTCGTTTCGCCGGCAAACAGCCCAAGTCAACGCCCTCATCGCCAAGACCGAGGAGCACATCGCGCTTGCCAAGGAGCGCCGTTCGGCGCTGATCACGGCGGCGGTGACGGGGCAGATCGACGTGCGTACCGCACGGAAGGCGAGCTGAACCATGGCGGCACCCGATGGCACTCGCGAGGAGGCGTTCGAGACCGAGGTCGTTGAGCACCTCGCCGCCAACGGCTGGGAGTACAGCGAGACCGACGACGGATACGACGCCGAGCGGGCAATCTGGCCCGAGGACGTCCACTGGTGGCTGAGCGAGACGCAGCCCGAGGAGTACGCGAAGGTCGTCCGGGTCGGCACTGGTGCAGAGGCGGCCGACCGCGAGGCGCTGCTGGCCTCCCTCGTGGCTCGGCTGAACACGCCGATGAGCTCAGGCGGTGGAACGCTGAACGTGCTGCGCCGGAAGTTCTCCCACACCCGCGGAGCCACCGCGCACTTGCGCATGTGTCAGTTCAGGCCCGCCACGACGCTCAACAGGGACGTGACTGAGAACTATCGGAAGGTGCGGCTGCGCGTTGTCCGCCAGGTGCACTTCTCGCCGAAGCGAGGTGACTCCCGCTCCATCGACCTGGTCCTGTTCGTCAACGGCCTTCCGGTGGCGACCGTCGAATTGAAGTCGTTCTTCAAGCAGGAGTGGCGTACGGCGGTCAGCCAGTACCGGAACGACCGGAACCCCGCGGGGCAGCCGCTGCTCAGCTTTGGCACCCGTGCCCTGGTGCACTTCGCCGTCGACGACGACCAGGTCCACATGACGACGAAGCTGGCGGGGGAGAAGACCTACTTCCTGCCGTTCAATCGCGGCCACGACGACACCGGCGCGGCCGGCAACCCGCACAACCCGGACGGCGCTGCCACCTCCTACCTGTGGGAGCAGGTGCTGCAGCGCGACAACTGGCTGGCGATCCTCGGGTCACAGATGTTCCTGAAGACCGAGGCCGACGAGGACCCCGTCACCGGACGGATCAAGCGCTCCACGGCGCTGATGTTTCCGCGCTACCACCAGTGGCGAGCGGTGAGGAAGCTCGTCGAGACGATCGCTGAAGAGAAGCCGGGCAGGCGTTACCTGATCGAGCACTCTGCCGGGTCGGGCAAGACCAACACCATCGCCTGGACGGCGCACCGGCTCGCGCGGCTCCACGACAGTGACAATGAGAAGGTCTTCGACAAGGTCCTGATCGTCTCGGACCGCCGCGTTCTCGACGCGCAGCTGCAGCAAGCCGTCGAGCAGGTCGACGACACCGTCGGCACCGTCGCCGTCATCGACTCCGCGGCCGTGCGCCGCTCAGGCGGTTCCAAGTCCCGCGCGCTGCTCGACGCGCTGACCGGCTCGGCGTTGATCATCGTCGTCACGATCCAGACCTTTCCCTACGTCAAGGGCCTGCTGGAGACGACGCTGGGCGACCGGAACTTCGCGGTGATCGTGGACGAGGCACACACCTCGCAGTCCGGCAAGACTGCCGCCGACCTGAAGAAGGTCCTGACCGAGGGTGGGCAGCTCGCCATGGACGAGGAGCTCGACGCCCAGGACGTCGTCAACGAGCTGGTCGAGGTCGACGTGCGCGAGCAGCAGATCGCCGCCGAGACCGCCGCGAGGGCCGGCGCTCGGAATGTGTCGCTGCTGGCCTTCACCGCGACTCCCAAGTCGAAGACCAAGGCGCTCTTCGGCCGGGAGAACGACGAGGGGCTGCCGGTCTCGTTCGACGTCTACCCGATGCGGCAGGCGATCGAGGAGGGCTTCATCCTCGACGTGCTCCGCGGCTACCAGACCTACAAGACCGCGTTCGAGATCGAGCAGCGCGGCGAGGACGGCGTCGTCACCGGCATCGTGGCGGGCGGCGACGACCGCCTGGTGGACCCAAAGGTCGCCGCCCGCAAGATCATGCGGTTCGCGAACCTGCATTCGACGAACATCGGCCAGAAGGTCGAGATCATCGTCGAGCACTTCCGCGCGAACGTCGCCCATCTCTTGGACGGACACGCAAAGGCGATGGTCGTCACCGACTCCCGGCAGGCCGCGGTCCGGTACAAGGTCGAAGTCGACAAGTACCTCGCGCAGAAGGGCTACGGCTACCAGTCGATCGTCGCGTTCTCCGACCAGATCACCGACGACGAGTATGGACTGACCGACGTCACCGAGGCGTCGATGAACCCCGGTCTCGGCTCTGACCTTGCCAAGGAGTTCCGTCGGCCCGAGTACCGCTTAATGATCGTCGCCGACAAGTTCCAGACCGGCTTCGACCAGCCGCTGCTGTGCGCGATGTACGTCGACAAGAAGCTCCCGGACGTGCACGCGGTGCAGACGCTGTCCCGGCTCAACCGCACCTATCGCGCACCGTCGGGGGAGGTGAAGGAGCGCACCTTCGTGCTCGACTTCGTCAACGACCCCGCCGAGATCCGCGAGGCGTTCCTCACCTACTATCTCGAGGCCCACATCGAGACCGCCACTGACCCGAACCTGGTGCACCAGCTGGCGACCAAGCTGGCCCAGGCGAGGATCTACACGCCGGCGGACGTCGAGCACTACGCGGAGGCGTGGTGGGCTCCGACGCAGTCGCACGCCGCGCTGGCCGCGGCCGTGACCCCGGCCCGAGACGAGTTCGCGAGTCGCTGGGCCGAGGCGATGGACCAGCAGGACGGCCAGGCCCTCGACGAACTGAGGACCTTCCGCAAGGACTGCGGCTCCTACGTGCGCCTCTACGACTTCATGTCGCAGGTCGTCGACTACGGCACAAGTGACCTCGAGAAGCTCGCCGAGTTCCTGCGCCAGCTGTCGCGCCTGCTCCCGTCGGACGATCCTGGCGCGGACGCCGACGTCTCCGGGCTCGAGCTGCGCCGGGTCCGCCAGATCGACCAGGGCAGGGCCGACATCGGACTGTCCGGCGACCAGGACACGCCCGGCCTGAAGGGGATCACGGGCGTTGGGTCCGGGGTCTCGCGGCCCGACCCGCAGCAGGAACTGCTGTCGCAGGTCGTCGCTCGGATCAACTCGCTCTTCGGCGCGGAGTTCGCCGACCCGCAGATCGAGGGCTTCGTGATCGCCGCGGCCGGCATGGCCGAGGAAGACCAGCGCATCACCGATCAGATCGACCACAATGCGCAAGACCAGTTCCTCAGTTCCCCCGATCTTCGCGAGACCCTGACCGATGCGGCAGTGTTGAACGAGGGCGCGTTCGGGAAGCTCACGGGCGCGCTCACAGGCGAGAACGAGCGCGCCGACGAGCTCATCCGAATCATCGGTGAATACCTCTATCAGTCGCGCCGGATGCGGATGACGGATGAGACGGATTCGGAGGACACAACGGACTCCGGCGAGGGCGAATAGGCCATGGCACCGAAGAGCGCACCGCACCCGGCGATTCGCGCCGTGCTCGAGGACTCTGAGTCCATCCCGTACTCGGACAGCGACCGCGGACCGGTTGGATTGGAGCACGCGACGAGCGTGTCCTTGGCGCGGGCACTTGCCGTCGGAGGCATCAGCCGACTCGACCCGAGTCTCACGACCGTGAACGTTTGGGATCCTGCGGCCGGACTGGGATTCGCCGGACACCTCCTGGTCGACGCGCTGCAGACATCGGGAGTCAAGGTCCGCTACCGCGGCCAGGACATCAACGAAGCCGCCGTCTCCGCGGGCCTTCGGCGGTTCGAGGCGGTTCCCGACGCGGAGATCGCCCATGCAGACACGCTGGCGCACGATGCCTTCGCGGGCTTCAGCGCCGATCTGGTGATCGTCGACGCGCCCTGGGGGATGGACTGGCGGGGCTCGGCTGCTGCCGTGGAAGCGCGACAGAACCATGGCGAGTTCGGATTCGGCCTCCCTCAGCGCTCTGACAGCACCTGGCTGTTCATCTCCTTGGCGCTCGAGAAACTCCGCTCAGCAGAGGAAGGCGGAGGACGTGTCGCGGCATTGGTGAACCCGAGCGCGCTCAGCTCTGGCGCTGCAACGGCAGCCGTGCGGCAGCGGATCGTCGACGCCGGGCTTCTGGAGTCGGTCACCCGCCTTCCTGACGGCCTCGCGCCGAACACAGCGATCCCCCTGTACCTCCTGACCTTCTCGAACAGAACCGAGGACGTCGGACGAGGCAAGGCGATGATCGCGGACCTGCAGACGATGTTCACCACGGAGAACCGCCGTAGGTCGATCCCGGTCGAGGCCTTCCACGAGCTCGAGTCCGGGCTGAGGACAAGCAAGTCCGGCCCGCGCAATCGCACCATCAGCATCCGCCAGTTCACCCGCAGGGACGCACGGCTGTCGCGCACCACGAGCGAAGGCATCCAGCTGTCGTGGCGCGCCACCACTTACAACGACACAGCGATCGACGGCCAGTTCCTGGAGACCCGCTACGGCCCGGACTCGGGCGTCTCGTTGTCCGAGGAGCCGCGAGCGACCGCCGACCTCGATCCCGGCCGGATCTTCGGGGACGACGCGCGCGAACTGCTCCGAGACATGGTCGAGAAGGGCTGGGAAACCCGGCGTCTGAGCGGTCTTCTCGCACGAGAGCCCGAGTCGGTGACGGATTCGGCAGACACACATGGCGAACGACACCTGTTCGTCCCGACGACCGGGGGCGGCCGAGCCGCTACTGACCTGTCTGAGACGAACGCAGGCGGGCGCGCCCTGGCGATCCAGCTCGACGACGACTCCGTGTACCTGCCCTTCGTGGCGGCGTGGCTCAACTCGGAGCAGGGGGTCGCCAGTCGGCGTCGCGCGATCGAGAATGGCAGCTCGGGTCACCTCCTCAAGGCTCTGCGGTCGGATGCCAACTCACTGATGAGGTGGGCCGACGAGCTCCTCGTGCCAGTGCCGGATCTCGGCGTCCAGCGCGCCCTGGCGTCGGCTGACGAGCGGCTCGGCTCGTTCCAGGCCGACCTCGGCACCCGACGAGCGAGCATCTGGTCTTCGCCGGAGAACGCTGATGAGGTGGTGAGCAAGGTCGCGGGTGCCTTCGACGACTCGTTGACGTCCTGGCTCGACCAGTTGCCGTACCCGATCGCGTCGGCGCTGTGGACCGCGGAGTCCGCCCCTTCTGCGGGGGAGCAGCATCGCGCATATGTCCACGCCTGGGAGGCGATCGTGACCTTCCACGCGACCGTTCTGCTCGCCGCGAGCCGCTGCGATCCGGGCAGCAGCAGCGAGACCGAGGCAGCGATCCGCCAGACGCTGCATGAGCAGCACCTGGGGATCGAGAAGGCCTCGTTCGGCACGTGGGTGGTCATCGTCGAGAAGACGTCGAAGGACCTGCGCAGCGCGCTCGAGGACGGCGACGCCGATGACGTGGCCCGTGTCCGCCGTGCTTTCGCCGACCTCAGCCGCGCCGGAGTCGAGCGGCTGATCTCGAAGGACGTCGTCAAGAAGTTCAATGAGTTGAACGGCAAGCGCAACCGGTGGTCCGGCCACACGGGGTACACCTCGGAGCAGGAGCTGAGGTCTCAGGTCGACTCGCTCGTCTCGGACCTCAGAGAGCTCCGTGCGATCGTCGGGAACGTCTGGTCACAACTCCTGCTGGTTCGTCCAGGCAGCGCCAAGCGCCGTCGCGCCGGCCTCGTCCAGACCGCCGAGGTTGCCGTGGGGACTCGGACGCCCTTCGCGACCCGGGAGTTCGCCGTGGGGGAGCACATGTTCGATGACGAGCTGTACCTCGTCCGCGACGGCTCCCAGTCGCCGCTGCCCCTCGGGCACTTCGTGCAGCTGCGCGCCGCGCCGAGCAGTGCACAGTTCACCACGTACTTCTACAACCGCACCGAGGGCACGAACGTGCGGATGGTCAGCTACCAGTACGGACCCGAGAGCGAGCTCCAGGACGACGTGGAGAGCCTCCGCGCGGACTTCGGGGGACTGGCGCTCGAATGACCTTGACGCTCGACGCGATTTTCCGAAGTGCCGGCATCGACCCCGCTGACGCACAAGTGATCCGCCATGCGTACGTGCGTGAGCACGAGGACAGCGGCCTGCAGGGCATCCACGCCGACTCCACCGACGAGGAGATTCTGCGGTACACGAGCGAGCAGTCCGCGCGACCGCGGATCTTCCCTGCCGTCCCGCCACGGATCTGGGTCGTCTTCGTCCGCGAGGGCGGGGACCGGGCTCGGCTCTGGTCCGTCGTGGAGAACCGCGGCGAGATCTCGAACGATGGTCGGCTCCGCACCTTCGACCTCGTTGTGTCCGAGCATATGGCGGACCTCAGGAACCGGCTCGTGATCGGCTGGAAATCGCCGCGTACGTGGCGGCTGAACGGTCCGACTGCGGCTGCCTATCCGGTCATGGAGATCGCTGAGGCGGAGCCGGTCCCGTTCCCGGGCTTTGACCGGCTCGTCCTGGACTACGCGCAGCTCCAGGCGGTGATGCGCGAGCACCGCTACGCCTCGTGGCGAACCGCGCTCTCGTCAGTGGTGGGCGTCTACCTGATCACCGACACCAGAGACGGCCGTCAGTACGTCGGTAAGGCCGATGGCGGAGAGAGTATTCGCCAGCGCTGGAGCGCCTATGTGGCCAACGGTCACGGCGGCAACGTCGAGCTGCGGAGAATCGACCCGAACGGTTTCCGGTTCTCGCTGCTGCGTGTGTTCGACCCGGCCACACCGACGCGGGTCATCGACGAGGCAGAAAGCCACTTCAAGAACGCACTGGACACGCGCAGGCATGGCTTAAACCGGAACTGACCCTGACCGAGCCTCAGAGACTTGCTCGGTGTCGCATGGCTACGGATGCCTGTCGGTGGGCTCCGATAAGGTCATCTCATCTGCGGAAGAGGGCTGGCTACGACCTCTCGCAAATCATGGGGAGGGGGCGGTGCATGAGCATTCTCTACCGGGCGGTGTGGTCGGACGTCGCGTCGGCGCGCGACTCCGGAACGATCGACGGGCTCAAGACTTGCGTTGCTGCGTGGGTCCAGGAATCCGCTGAGTCTGCGCCCTTGTTGGAAGGCCGGAGCGAGTTCGAGGTCTCTCAGGGGCGGCACAGACAGGTGTCCGTCCGATCGATCGGTTCGAGGGCCTTCGAGGTCACGGCGACCGACCAGGTTCCTGGTGACTCGACCGAGTGGGTGACGACGATTCGCGTCGTCGCCGACGACGAAGGCGTGCACACGCTCGTCGAACTGAGCATGTCCTCTGATGATCTCGCGCGGCGGGTCTCCGTCGGCCGTCCAAAGATCGTGCACGAACTGCTGGAAGTGGCCGAGAAACCGCGCATCGGCGGCAACGGTGTGCTGATCGAGCCTCTGGCGCTGCCAGTGAACGGGATCGCCGTCCTGACCGAGATGCTCGCGAACCCGGACCGGACGCTTCCGATCATCGTCTGTGCCGAACCGAACGGCAGCCACGACGGGGAATGGTTGCGCACGGCGGGCAGCATCGCGGCGCGTGCGGAGGGGGTCGCCGCGGTGATCACGCTCGATCAGAGCGCAGTCAGGGCATTCCGAAGCGAGTTCGGCCCGCTCGCGATCTGGGACGGCAGCGTGCGCGTGTACGCACCTGGTGTCGTGACCGCGGAGTCTGAAGGGTGGAGGCACCGCTACTACCTTCGGTCACGACTCGAAGAGTCCACGCGGGCCACCGTCGATCGGATCGTCTATTCCGTCACGCAGCTCTCGACCAGACGTCGGGTACCTGAAGCCTTCCGCGTCTTCGGCGAGCAGAACGGCCTCCCCGCGGATGCTCTGGACGGAATGATCCCCGCCAAGGACCTCCTCGATGCCCGTGAGCACTGGGAGTTCGAGCTCGAGGTGGCGCGCGATGAGCAGAGCGCGTTGGAACGCGAGCTCGCCAGCGCGAACGGCCACTTGGCCCGCCTCAAGCAGGCGCTGATCGCAGGCGGGCTGTCCGATCTGCTGTGGGGGACCCAGCACGAGGAAGCAGGTTCGATTCCAGATGAGGTGCAGTACACCTCGGAAGCCGCGATGGCCGCTCAGATCTATCTGTCCGAGTGGCTCTCGCTACCCGACTCGGCGATCCGCGAACTCGACGACATCGATACTGCGCCTGAGGCCTACAACTGGGGGAACAAGACCTGGCGCGGGCTTCGCGCCCTCGCCGCCTACGCGGAGGATCGGGCAGGCGGCTGGGACAGGGGAGGGTTCTGGGATTGGTGTGCCTCGGGTCCGCTGCTCGGATGGCCGGCGACGAGCAAGAAGCTGTCGATGACCGAGAGCGAGACGGTTCAGAACAGCGACAGGTTGAGCAGGACCCGAGTCTTCGAGGTCGACCCGGATGTCGATCCGTCCGGCGAGATCACGATGCTCGCGCACCTGAAGATCTCCGAGGGCGGCGGGAACCTCGCGCCCCGCGTCTACTTCTACGACGACACCAACGGTCCCACCAAGAAGGTGCATGTCGGCCTGGTGGGCCCGCACTACCTCGTTCCAAACAAGTCGACGAACTAGGAGAACGACGATCACCGGGGTAGATGCCCTGGTCGGGCTGCTGGCGAAGGCCACCTGCCGGCACAACGGGAGCCGTCCTGACGCTCTATCCCGATAATCTTGCAGCGTGGATGACGCCGAGGACGAGCTGGAGCCGACGGACGCCGTCGAGCTGATCAGCGACGGCGAGAATCTGCTCGTCCTCGGCGAGGACCGACGCAGCGTCGAGGGGTTCCTCCGATCCAAGGGGCTGCTCGAAAAGGCGCGCCTGATCGGTCGTCACCAGCTCGTCCCCGCTCTCCGGTCGTCGGCCGATGTGGTGAAGACGGTCTCCGACGCTGTGGCCGAATCGAGCCTGTGGCTGAAGATCACACCGGAGTCAGCAGAAGCCATCAAGGAGTACGGCCTCACGGACAGCGGCGTTCCCGGCATCGCCTACGCGATGGCAGGGGCCCGCGGCAGCATCAAGGAGTGGATCAAGGTCGACGCCGCCGCACGCGCCCAGGTTGCGAACCCTGGTGTCCTCTCCGGCGCTGCGGGGATGCTCTCGCAGGCCGCGCGCCAGCAGGAGGCGGCACAGCTGCGCGAGCTTCTCGAATCGCTCGACCAGAAGCTCGACCAGGTGCTGCGCGGTCAGAAGGACGACATCCTTGGTGACCTGGGCGGCATCGAGCGCCAGATCCGTGCGACCAGGAGGAGGCTGGACGCGGAGGGGGAGATCGACGCCCTCACTTGGTCGACCTTGTTCGGCACATCGGTCGGGCTCCGGCAGGTTCAGGCGAAGGCGCTCCTCAAGCTCCAGGGGATCGCGGAGGATCTGGAGGGCCAGAAGCGCTTCGGCGATCTCAACCGGCGACTGCAGGAGGCCAAGGGGGAAGTCCAGCTGTGGCTCTCAGCGGTCGCCCGCTGCGTGACGGCGCTCGACGAGCTCGCGGTGCTGGAGCTGGACTATTGCGCAGTGCTCGAGCCCCACCGGCTCGATGCCCGCCGCGCGACGCTGGACGACGAGCGGCAGGACGACCGCATCGAGCTGGACAGAGGTATAGCCCTCCTGTTGCAGCGCATGGACGAGGCCGCGACGACCGCTAACCAGAACAAGCTCTTCCACTTGCGGGGTGTGCCCAAGGCGCTCGACTCGATCGAGGAGGCACGGAACCTCGTCAAGCGGATCTATGACGCTTTCGGGGTCGAGGTCGACTGGGAGTCGGTCGATCCGATCCAGTGGCTCGACGCGGTACGTCAGGCGCAGCAGTGGAGGAACGGCCTGCGGGAGGGCGGATCGCTGGCCTGGGAGAAAGGAAAGCCTGTCCTCGGGACGCTCGCGGCCGCTGCCCTCATGACCGCTGCGACTGCGCTAGTGAAGGGAAGGCTCGAACCGCCCAGCGTTCCGAAGTCCTAGCACCCTGGCGGAGGTGCGTTGGTATAGGGGAACGGCCTGCCAGGCTTCACGCGTCACCGTCGGTTCGGTCACTCACCGAACGTTCCAGCCAGGTCAACGCAGAGGCTGTTGCCGAACCTGTAGTCCAGCAGCCTGCGCCGATGCATCTGGTGGACAGCGACTCCCGGTGCGATACCGATCTGGCGGGCCTTGTCCGCGATGTCCCGGTCGTACAACAGACCTCGGAACTGCGAGACCCCCGCCGCCCCGAAGAGCACCTCCATAGCGAACGCGTTGGCTGCCTTCTCGGCGGCAGAGTTGCGCTTCTTCGCCGTGCTGTACTCCACGTGCATCTCGCCGCGAGGGTCGTTGAGGACGTGACCGATCTCATGGAAGAGCGTCCAGATCACGAAGCCGTCCTTGCCCCACCGCCCCGTCTGCTGGATGACCGGCACACGCTTGTCGATCCAGCGGGTCATGCCTAGCAGAGGAAGCTTCTTCGGCGGCTCGACCACCATGAAGACGACACCGACGTCCGCGAGCATGTTCGCGATGTCGCGGAGCATCGTGGAATCGGGTGTCGCGGCGCGCGCCCGGAGCCCAGGCAGCGCCGCCCGGAGCCGCTCGGGATCGTAGTCATAGCCACGGCCGCGCTCGAAGGGCTCCAGCAGCTCAGCAGCCCGCAGCCACGTCGTCAGGAGGGTCCGGTCGAGCGTCGCACCGGCGTCCTTTAGCGCGGCCAGCGCGTAGTCGCCGGTGGAGGCTTCGTCATGGAGATGGACGTACGCTTCCCAAGTCCCGCAGCGGTGGAACGCGAGGAAGTCGGACACGAGCTTGCCAGGGGACCTCTTCGTGGCTGACGTTGCACCGATGCCCCGCAGGTAGGTCACCGCCGACGGCGCGATCTCGTTGACGTGAACAGCAAGGCCATCCTCGTCGGCGATGCGAGCGAGGTCAGCTCGGTACAGGGCCTCGTACTTGAGCCACGTCTTGGCGGGGATGCCGACGACGCGCTCAAGGCGCATGGCGGTGTCGCTCGTGATCGGGGCGCGCCCGTTGACGATCTCGTTGACCTGCTTGCGGCTGCTTCCGAGGAGTTCTGCCACGCGCTGCTGGGACAGGCCATGATCGTCGATCCACTCCTCCAGGTACTCCCCGGGAGCGACGGCATAGTTGGTGGCGGTCATGGTCTCTCCTTCCTCAGTGGTAGTCCTCGATGTCGATCACGGTCGCGTCGACAGCGTTGATCGAGTTGGGCGACGGCTCTACCAGGAGCCGCCAGTTGCCGCTGAGCTCGCCGGCCCAGATCCCGGCGCGTTTGCCTTTGAGGTCGTGCCACGCTCCTCCGGGGTCGTCGTGGGGCAGGTCGCCGAGCGTGTCCGAGTTTTCGAGCGCCTTGATCCGCAGTCGGAGCTTCTTCTTGAGGTCTGGTCGCTTCTTCTGCATCTCGCGCTCGTCGGTGCACAGCTTCGCGAGCTTGTTGTCCTTGTACGTTATGCGCAAGAAGTGTCACCGATCTCGTTACATCTTAACGCGGGCCGTTGCTAGCCTATGCCCTCGCTTGCGGTTTCAGCGACACGCCACACGATGCGCATGGCGGCGCTTCCTGGCTCGCCACCGCTGCGGTTCTGCCGTCTCCACTCGTGCCACTCGTCGTAGATCAGGTCAGGGTGGACGCCCTGGGGCAGCCAGATGCTGCGGAGCGGATCAGAGTCCTTGAGGTGCTGCTCCGGCCACGCGACGTACTCGCCGAGCGCCTCGGTGTCTTCGTTTTCCAGACTGCGGTCCGCGACGGCACCGTGCACCGGCGACTGCGTCGGCGAGTTTCACGGTGCCGGACGAAGTCGTCGCGGAGTTGGTCGAGAGTCTCCGCCCAGCTGGTGTAGCGAGCCGCCCGTTGCCGCAGCTCCTCGGCATGGCGCTGCTGCTCGGCGCGTTCGAGCTCTCGTTTGCGATGTCGTTACGCGGCTTCACGCGCGTCGACGGCTCCGCCCAGGTGACCTCGCTGCAGTCTCGCAGAGACCGATGGACCCGGACAGGAACACGTACAGGGACGCAATGTCCGACCCGGTCGATACCGTCGTAACCGAACAGTGAATGAAGGAGACAACGGATGGTCGACGTCCCGGTTGCGGTGTCGCGGCTCGGCGAGGATGACTCGCGCGAAGCGCAGAACGTCCGCGCGGTGAAGTGGCTGCTGGCACAGCAGGGAGGCCCTGTGGTCGTTGTGACTCCGCGGCGAGCCGTGGAGAGCGCGAGCCTCAAACGCCTGATCGCGCAGCCGCAGGTGCACCACCACGCCTGGCGTGGCTACCACGGTAGGGACTTCAGCGGCCAGCGGCTCCTCTCCGCATGGCCGGATCGCCAGCATCTGAACGACCTGTGGAACGCCGACGCGGATGCGATTGTCGTGATCGAGTGGGGCATCGAGGAAACCGCGGAGTGGATCGAGGACGTGAACCCCATCCAGTTGCTCCCAGGCGAGACGATCGAACCAACGCCGCGCGCACGGCCGGTTCTTGAGCCGCTGCCGAACGGCGTGGACGGCATCCTCGAGTACATCGCAGCCATGGCCGCCGGCTACTCGACCGGCCTCAAGTGGAACGAGGAGGACAAGCTGAAGGCCGACATGATGAATCGGCCGGAGCGCTGGGCACCGATCACTGTCGAGCAGCTCCGGACGAAGTGCCGCGCGCTCGGCATGCGCGGAGAAGACGTTGATACCGTCGCGGGCTTCCTGCAGCGCCGGAAGGAAGGACGTCGATTCAACGTACGGTCGTCTTACCGCACGTTCCAGTTCAACTGACGCCGATGACCCTGTTCGCCCTACCGACGGTCAGCTTCGACGAACGGCGGATGGCGCGCACATGCGCGATCACATCGTTTCCTCCTCCATGGTCCGACAGGAGAGCCGTGATTGCCGTCGTCTTCGCTTGGACACGCGCGAGCACGGGCTGAACGGGAAATGGCCCCGCGGGACCACCTGACTCCGTGGCAATTCGTTTCGGTGGATCCGATTGTCAAGCACTGCCGATCGAGCGGGCGGAGCCGGAGTGTCCACCACGACCTATAGAACGAGAGGCCGCCTCAGCGTGAGCGTCCGGCCTGCCGCTCGATCATGCCGTCAGCACCCGGTCGATGGCGGCAATGAAGCTGCGTAACCAGGTGAGATCATCTCGAATCGCAGCCTCGTCCGCAGGCTCGCGCTTGATCCGCTGTGGACGGGATTGCCGCTGCATATCGCCTTCGTGCACAATCTGATTGCGACGATGGACGATGCGATTCAGCCGGTCGGCGATCGCCTGAGGCTGCTGCTGTGGTTGGATTTCGGCTGAGATCTTCTGAAAGGCGTTCCGTTGTCCGAGCATCAGCATCGCGTCGCCCACACCCTTGCTGCTTTGGAATGTCTGCCGGAGGATCACGCGTTCCAGGACCCCCCTGGCCCGGACCTTTGGCCGGATCTTCGCGCGGTTCTGGACCACCGCCTCGCTGAGGTCCACGAGATCTCCGAACGGCACTTCGAGGCTCTTGAGCGCTTGCGGCATGTTCCAGAGGGGTGCATCGGCGAGTGCCCAGTGGAGATGGGTGTCGAGCGCGGCAACCCCGAGCGCGATAGCCGCTCGGCGCATGTCGTCCGCTATGAGGGGCGCTGTAGCCGTCGTGGCAGCAGTGAGCAGAGAATCGGCTCGGTCCAGTACATCGGTCGACGCCTGCAGTGGTGACAGTCCCATGAGTCGGAGCGTAGGGCAACATAGCTTGAGGCCGCGAAGCCTCGCCTGGCGGCATCCGCTCTGGAGACGAGGAACCCAATGAACAAGGAGCGACGCGACGAGCGTCAAGCGAAGAAGATCGTCGAAAGGGCCTTGGGAATCCACCTGGAGCATGCTGACAAGGAAGGCGGCGTCGATTACCTCTCGACGGACGGACGGCATGCGGTGGAGGTCACTCGCATCACGGACGGCCGCAAACGTGCTGGTCGTGACGCGCTTGATGAGTCACGCACGACCGGGACTCTGGAAGGTGAGCTTCAGACCTGTTGGCTCACAATCACCCCCGATACCCAGCACGGGCTCAAGACCTTCTTGCAGTCCGTCCATCCGGCCTTGGTGAAACTGGAGTCGGCAGGCGAGACGCACTTCGACAATCAACGCGCGGCGGTTCACGTCATCCAGAAGGGGCCGCTGTCAGACATCTATCGTCCGCTGCTCGTCGCTGGCGTCGAGAGAGCGTCTGCCGTGCCGGACCACGCGCATCGACGCCACACGCACCAGGTGATCCCATCGCTCGGCAGTGGCGGCACTTCCAGTGGCAGCGACAAGGCACTCACCCTCCTCACCGAGGCGCTCGGCAAGAAGGAGGACAACCCGAGGAAGCTGAAGGCATCCGGTCTCCAGAACCGGCACCTGTTCGTCTGGCTCGACGACGACACTCGATTCGACATCGTGCGTCCACTCAGCAGCGAAGCACCGCCATGGCACGACGGGTTCGGATTGCCCTCGACGCCACCAGCATTGGATCCCGCGGTCACCCAGCTTTGGGTCGTGCACGAAGGATCACGACTGGGCTGGCTCTGGGATGGTCAGACCTGGCGCGACCTCCGTGAGGGCTGAGCGCAAGTATCGCGCTCTGAGAGAGACGACACACGCATCCGTTCACCACCGCTGCGGGTTCCCGCGTTTCCATTCGCGCCACCCGTCGTAGCTCAGGTCTGGGCGGTCGCCTTGCGGCAGCCAGATGCGGCGCAATGGATCTGACTCTGCGAGGTGCTGCTCGGCCCTTGGGAGGTCCTCGCTGAGGAGTTCTGCGTACTCGTGCTCGGGGCCGCGGTCTGCGACGGCACCCCGCACACCGGCGACTGCGTCGGCAAGTTCCAGTAGCTCTCTGTTGACGCCCCCGGAGAAGCCGCCGCACGGCGTCGCCGACGGCTAGCGCCATGCCGAGGAGCTGCGGCAGCGGGCGGCTCGCTACACCAGCTGGGCGGGGAGACTCTCGGACAGCTCCGCGACGTCTATCAGCACAGCTTGTCCGGCGCCGACGCGAAGGTTGCCCAGGCGTTTTCGCGCCTACGAGCAGAGTCTGTAGACCATACTCGACGGTCCCCGCAGGACACCGCTCCACCAGATGTGGATCAGGCGCGGTCGCGAACTTCGCGATCCTCCCGCATCCGCTGACAACGCAGCGCGAGCCACTGACCTGCCGGGGGTCTGGTCTCCGAGGATCTGCGCGGCCTCCGGTTGAGCTCCGCGCACGCTCGCCTGGGGGGTCGCGCTGGGAGTTCGATAGCGCGCGACGCGGAGACTTCAGCATCATCTACCGAATCACATACCCACCGACGACCGCGCAGACATCGACGGCGCCTCAACTGACCGCCCGACTTGCGGCACGATCGACGCGGGCGACGCTTCGGAACTGGCCGAAGAAGCGTGGTACAGCTGGCGACGCCCTCCAATGCACGACTACGTCATGACCGACAGGATGCGTCTGGAGATCAGATCTAGGTCCCGGCGCCATTGAAAAGCTGGCCACTGGTCCAGGCTGCCCGGCACGGCCACCACGCCCTCGATCGCGCAGCCAGCGAACTAACCCAACGGCGCGGAGCGAGCCTGCGCTGGGCGAGGGCTGGCCACCCGAGCGCCCCGTTACGCGCGCACGCCCGCGCCAGGAATCCGACGCCCCACCGGTCATCGCAGCGTCTTCACCCGGAGATTGGACGATGAACATGCATCGTGATTGGTCCCGGTCGTGCTCTGGCGCGGCCGGAACTCGCCTGTCACGTCCCGGCGCCACGCCCCTCGGACGTACCCTGGACGGCGCCCGGCCACCCTGGGGGCCCCGATTGCTCCGCGGGTGATGTCTTCGCTCAGTGTGCCCAGATTCGGAGGGGTCTGCAGGCGTCTTGTAGGTCGTTGAGCGGGATGACCGTGGTTTCGACGTCGGCGATGGGTACGCCTTCGAAGAGCGCCCAGCATTCGTGATCGCCGAGTTTGGATACGAAGCGGATCCCTGAGTACCGAGGGGAGCCGTCGGCACGTTCTTCGAGGTAGGTCCAGGTGGCGATGAGTCGGGTCAGGAGCCGGTGGTTGGATCTGACCAGTGAGACGTCGAGTGCTTCATAGCCGAGGCTGACCAGCTCTGCGGCGAGGTGACGGGTAAGTTCGGTGTGGCTGGCGGTTGCGTCGACGTCCAGGAACGGTAGACCGCCTGGAACGGTGAAGGTGATGAGTCGTCGGTGGTCGCGCCAGTCTGCGGGGATGTTGCCGGAGACCATCAGCCCGGGCTGGGTGGCCTTGCAGGCGGCGAGAGTGGCGGCGCTGAGCCGAAAGCTCTGCACGGTTTCGGTGTAGGCGCCCACAGGTTCGGTGGCGGCGTACATCACCCCGGCGCCGGCGACGTCGAAGCGATATCCGAGCTTGTCGTTTTGATCGACGTCCGGGGTGATGTAGGAGTATGCGATCGGGTTGGTGTCGCGTCCGACCCGGTAGAGCTTTGCTGGGGCGTCCACGACGGCGATGCCGAGGTCGTCTAGGTGGTCCATCAGCCGAGGTCGCGGAAGGTGCGGGCAGCGGCGAACACGGCCGGGCTCTCACCGGCAGCGATCATCTCTGCGGGCGTCTCCTCTCCCAGGTAGGGATTGCTGCCGATGAACCAGGCCCGAACGGTGTGTGGCGAGTCGACCTTTACCAGGTCGGTGTAGATCGCGAAGGCGTCGCGCAGCTTGCGCTCGGAGATCGGGTTGGGGTGAGCCTTGCCGTTCTTGGCCCACCTGCTCACAGTCTCAGGAGTCACACCTGCCATGAGGGCCACGATGGAGTTGCTCAGGTGAGTGTTCAGGGTGGACACGACGTCGGTCCATGCCGCTCGCGTCGCCTCGCTGTGTGCTGCTTGTCGGCGCCGGATCAAGGGGTCGACGGTCTGGTCCATCTCACACCTCCCGTTCGAATCAAGGGAAAGTCAATCGTAGATCAAGTATATGCCAGATCCTAGCCTCAGGTCAGGGGCTCGCGCTGCGTTGTCAGCGGATGCGGGAGGATCGCGAAGTTCGCGACCGGGTCTCATCCACATCTGGTGGAGCGGTGTCCTGCCCGGACCGTCGATCATGGTCCGCGGACTCTGTTCGCAGGCGCGAGAGCGCCTGGGCAACCTTCGCGTCCGCGCCTGACAGGCTGTGCTGATAGACCATCGCCATCCCTGGTGTTGTGTGACCAAGACGGGCCATGACGTCGGCGGTCGTAGCCCCAGCAGTTGTGGCCAGGCTGGCTCCCGTGTGACGCAGGTAGTGCGGGGTGGCGTCCGGGCGTCCGGCGGCGATCGCTGCTTTGGCGAAGAATCGAGCGAAGCTTGACGAGTGCAGGTGCTCGCCTGAGTCAGCTGGGAAGATCAACGAGTCTCTGCTGCGGCCGACGTGCTTGGCCATGTGTTCCGCAAGGTCCGACACCAGGAACGGGGGGATGTGCACGTCCCGGATGCCGGCGTCCGTCTTGGGAGGCGAAGGAACGTAGGCGCCCTTCACGCGGATGACGGCACGCTCGACTCGGAGCATTGCGTGGGCAAGGTCGACGTCCTTGCGGCGAAGCTCGGCCAACTCGCCGTACCGCAGCGCGCACCAACATCCGAGTAGCACGGCGACCCTTAGCCGCGCGGGCATGCCATCGGCGATGGCTTCCACTTGATCGACGGTGAGCGGACGGATCCGCTTCGCCCGCTTTGGTCGGGCGGCCGTCCGGCGACCGAGCGATGCGGGGTTGGCCTCGATCACATCGTCGTCAACGGCGTAGTTGAGGATGGCGTGGAGGAGTTGAAAGGCCTTCGACCTGGCGCGTGGACGGTCGTGGGGGAGTCCGGCATACCAGGCTCGGACCGTCGCTCGGGAGAGCTCGGCCAGACGGACGGAGCCAAGTGTTGGAAGGATGTGGTTGCGGAGCAACGAGCCATAGTCCGTCCGAGTAAGGGGCCGTAGATCCTGGGTAGCCAGCCATTCGGTGGCGTACTGCTCAAGTGTGATGCTTGCCGCCTGCTCACGTTCGACCTCACGCCGGCGCGCATCCGGTGACAGCCAGCGGGCATCATCGATCAGTTGGCGTTCGGCAGCCAGCCACGCTTCCGCGTCCATCCTCGTCTCGAAGGTGGACGGCGCCGGATGGCGCTGCAGATCGGGCCCCACGTAGCTGGCCTGCCACCGCTTGGATGGCAGTCTCCGGAGGGCTCCGAAGCTTCGTCGACTGCGCATGTTGCACGAACTCCCTTCCCGCTTGTCGTGCAACATACGTGCAATAGTGAGGTCTCGCAAGGGCCAAACCTGTCCATCTCTGACCCTCGATGCCAGGCGGGGTGGAGCATAGGAACACCTAGTCAATACGTCTTTACTAGGTGCGAGGGAGAACTCAGGCGGCACTTCGGCGTGAGGGTTCAAGTCCCTTCTCCGGCACACCTTCTCCGGCACGGGTGGGTCGCGACCGCCGCCGTGGTCAGGTGCGTCCGCGACGGAGTAGTTCGATGTAGCGGAACCGGGGGTCGTTGCGGGCGGCCTTGGAGGACAGGCCGTGGTCGTCGTCGGCATTCTTGTCGTGGTGATGTTCGCCGAACCAGCGATCGACGATCACCCCCTGCTGTTCGATGTTGTACGAACTCCAGTCCTCGGTGTACTCTTCGCCGGGAGCGAAGGTCTTGAGCCGGCCGGCGATGCCGTCGGCGACGTATTCCAAGTAGGTCGGGTCGTTGTGGTACTGCCAGGCGTGGGTCAGCTCGTGGATGAAGTGCTGTCCTTCGGCGCGGTCTCGGTCGACATACGCCTGGATCGGGTTCTTCCAGTCGTCGCCCAGGTTGAGCACGATCTTCCGGTCGAAGCGGGGGAAGGTGTAGTGGCGGCCGCCGGCTCCGGTGGCGTCGGTGATCAGGATGTCGGACCTCGGCGGAAGTGAGCCTTTGAAGACGCGGTCGGCGTAGGCGTACTCCTCAACGGTGAGTTCCCGCTCGTCGGTGGCGAGCCGGACGAGGGCGTCCGCCGCGAGGGCGATGAACAGACCGCTCGGCCCGGCCAGCCACAGGGTGCCGGACAGGATCTGGGCACCGGGCACGAGGGACTGGGTGCCGATAGCCGACACCATGGCCGCGCCGGCGACGATCACCAGCCCGACGCCGGGAGTGATCGCGAGGCTGCCGACTCCCCACGTGACGATGCCTTCGAACACGTCCCCCAACGCACCGGTCAACAGGTTGTCGTGGCGGTGGTCCAGGGTCACGGTGCCCTGGGCGAACTCGGGAAAGCGCCTGCGGATGACATCGCTGTGGACGGACGCGAACAGTTCGTCCTTCTCGTCGGTGCCATGGGTTCCGCTCACCGAACCGGAGGCGGACACCGCAACGGCACGTTTGTCGGCGTCGGTGAGGGTTGCCTTGACCAGGTAGCGGAATCCGGCCAGCGCGTCGCTGCGAACGTAGCCGCCCAGTGACACGGTGCCGTCGTCGGTAGCCGTCACCCGTACCTCGCCGGAGAACCCGCCGGCCTTGATCGGTCGGGTCCAGAGGGCCGGGCTGGTGTAGGTGCCGCGTCTGGGCTGGACGATGATCCGTCCATGCTGGAACCGTTGGACGACGCTGCCGCCGTCGGAGTTCTGCTCGGTGAACGGCTCCGGTGGCCCAGTGGGGAAGCCGAGGTGGCTCTTTTGCCACCCGAGGCCCGACCACTTCCCACGGATCTTGCCGAGAACCTCGTGGGCGCCTGTCGACGGGTGCCAGTAGATGCTGCGTTCGTCGCCGACGGTGGGATGCACCAGGTGCAGGTACTGTCCGCCTGCCTTGAGCGTGGTGACGTCCGTGATCGGATAGCCCCATCCGGCGCCGCCCAGTTGGCGGTAGCGGGTGTCGATCGCCCCGGTGATCGCGTGGGCGCCGTGGCTGGGGTGGTAGACGATCAGTCCGTGCTGGAAGGTCGTGTAGCGGCCGTGCGGATCGACGCCGGTCGGCAACTCGTCGCTGACCGGGTACCCCAGAGGGCTGCGTTCCCAGCCCATCGCCGCCCACTTCTGCCTGATCGGCCCGTGCAGCGCGAAGGCTCCCGACTGCGGAGTCGCATAGATCGACAGTTCGGCCCCGGTGTCGGCGCTGCGGAAGTGGCTGAACCAGCCGCCGTTGATCGGCATCACATCGGTGGTTGGGTAGCCCCAGGCTGAACCGCCTAGTGCGGTGTACTTGGCCAGGATCGGCCCCTGCACGCCGAAAGCGCCCGTGCTCGAGCGCCAGACGACGATGCCGTTCTGGAAGCGCTGGTAGGCCCCGCCCCGGTGGGCGTTCAGCTCGTCGCTGACCGGAAACCCGAGCGTGCCGCCGAACTGGCCCAGACGCCGCCACGCGGCGTTGATCCGTTCCGTCACCACGAAAACGCCGGACGCCGAGGAGTACATGCTCACGTTCGCACTGTTGTCGGCCAGCGTGAACGTGACGAACGAACCACCCGGCACTTTCTGCGGCTTGAAGGCCGGCCGGCCCCAGGTCATCCCGCCCAGGGCACGCCACCTGACGCCGAGGGGGCCACTCAATGTGGCGGGAGCTGATGGTTCCGGCAGCTGCGGCCCGGGCGCCTGAGGGTCGCCGCCGGCATCGATGTCTCTGGCCATGATCGATTCCTGTCGTTTGGGGTGGGTGGAGTGAAGCGATGTGGAGCGGGCGTCACCCAGCCAGCCGGGTCGGCTCGGCGGGCGAGAGGAAGGCGCGGGCCACGTCGGTGGCCTGGCCGTGCGCGGCGCGGCGTCCGGGCTCCGGGTCGGCGGTGGCCAGGTTGGGGCGGAACGCGATGCTGTGAATCTCGTCGACTCCGGCCCAGCGCAGCCAGTCCTCGAAGTACGGCTGCTGGAAGTCGTTGCCGAAAGCCGGGCCGCGATCGGGGCCGTAGACCGCGCCGGTGTAGATGACGGCGGCCCGCTTGTTCCGCAGCCGGCCGGTGTAGCCCTCGACGGGGTCGAAGGCGAAGAGCATCCCGGGCTGGCTGACCACGTCGATGAGTTGCTTGAGGATGTAGGGCACCGAGGCGTTCCACATCGGCACAGTGAAGAGGTAGCAGTCGGCGGAGTCGAAGCGCTCGAAGGTGTCGCGCGCCCGGCGCCAGGCGGTGGCTTCCTCGCCCTCGGGGTCGGCGCCGGCGAAGACCGTCATCTTGGCAGCCGCGGCGGCCGGCCCGAACTCCGGCAGGGTGCCGTCCCACAGGTCCCAGTGTTCGATCGTCAGGTCGGGGTGGGTTGCGCGCAACTCATCGAGGAATGTGGCCGCAATGGCGAGGGACTCCGAGCGTCGGCCGCGCGGCGAGGCGGAAATGTGCAGCAGGGTGGTCATCGGAAATCCTTCCAGAACAGTTATGTGCTAACGCACATAGTTTTAGCATAGTGCGTGCGCACGCACAAGTATCGCGTAGGATGAGCAGATGGCTGAAGACATCGCTGCTACGTGGGGAGCGTTGCTCAAGGTGCACGCCGCCCTGGTGCCGCGCCTCGACCGCGAACTGCAAGAAGCCCATGGGCTGCCGCTGACCTGGTACGACGTGCTCCTGGAACTCAACGCCGCGCCGGATCGACGCCTGACCATGGGACAGCTCGGCTCCGTCGCCGCGGTGAGCAGGAGCCGGGTCAGCCGAGTCGTCGACGAGCTGGTGAAGGCCGGGTTGGTGTCCCGGGACACCAACCCGAACGATGGTCGTTCGGCGTTCGCGGTGCTGACTCCGCAAGGTCGGGCGGCACTGCGCGGGGCGGCACCTACCTATGTGGCGGCGGTGCACCGTGAGTTCGCTGACCACCTCACGGCAGGCGAAGCCGAGGTTGTGGCGGGCGCTCTGCGCAAGGTGCTCGCCGCGAGCGCGCTGCAACGACCTTGACGGCAGCCGCCGCCTTGGCAGCCGGTGTTCACGCCGTCCCTGCCGCCGGCGGGAGGTCTTGAGCTACGGCTGTGTCTTGTTCAGCTTCCCGAGCGCTGCCTCCAGCATCCGCCGGCGGTACTCGGGGCTGTCCGGCGGCTCGCTGTCGCCGAAGATCGCCTTGAGCCAGTGCCCGTCGGTGTTGTTCGGGAAAAGGATGTAGTCACTGCCGAAGTGCTCGGCGTCCTCCATCGCCAGTTGCTTCCGCTGCGGCACCGAGTTCACGTAGTAGCGCCGCCGGAAGTCGTTCAGGTTGTCACCGAGGTAGGCGATCACGTCGTACTTGGCTGCGATCGCCTGCTGTGCGGGTTCCTTGTTCGACGAGTCGCGAAGTATCGTCACGTGCGCGTCGTCGGCGAAGGCGAGGCCGGCCTTCTTGAGGTTGGCGATCCCGTACTGCTGGGTGTTGGGACCCTGGTCCCGGCTCGACACGTAGAAGATCTGCACACCGCGACGCCTGGCGTAGTGGGTGAAGTCGACCGCCCCGGGAGTAGCGGTCGGGCCGTTGGCGGCCACCCATTCGTCCCACAGCGGATCGTCGAACGCCTGCTTACCGGCGGCCAGCAGCAGCGCCCAGTAGCTGTTCGAGTCGAGCACCGTGTCGTCGATATCGGAGATGAAGACCAGTTTCTTGCGTCGGCGACCGTGACGGTGCCGATGGCGCTGGGCGAGGGCCGCGTCCAGTCGTGCCTTCGCCAGGTTGAAGCCCTGGATGTACAGCATGTCCCGCTCGGCCGCGGTCTGCCGCCAGGCCACCGCCGCGCTGAAGATGTTCTGCACCTCGTTCGGCGCAGCCTTCGCTCGCGGTGCCGCGGCCGCCATCGCGGCCAGGGTGCCACCGGCCACACCGGTCAGCAGGCTTCGTCGTCTCAGGTCACTCATCGCGTCTCCTCGTTTCCCACGCCCGGCCCAGGCCGAGCGCACTAGTGCCCCTACGGTCTCCGCACGCTAGCAGCGGGCTCCGACAACTCGACAGGGCCGGCTCACGCTGCGGCGACGATGCCCGCGCGCAGCAGCCAGATCAGGACCGCAGCGGCAGCGATTCGGTAGGCGATGAAGGCCGTGAAGGTGTGCCGCGAGACGAATCGGAGCAGCCAGGCGATCGATGCGTAGCCGGTGAGGAAAGCCGCCACGATCCCCACCAGCACCGGTCCCCTCCCGATGGTGGCCGAGATGGTGCCGGCCTGCGAGACCGCCTCCAAGCCGGCGGCGGCGTCACCTCGGATCAGGTGGCTGCCGCCAACCGGTACCTGGGGACGTCCACCCGTGACTTCGTGTCGGTGCGGAGCGGCCGCCGCTCTGGCTAGTCGCGGTTTGCGATGGACTGACCGCTCCCGGTCGAAGCCGAAGAAGGCTGAGCAGGGCGTGAGCAGTTGTGCGTATAGACGAGGCCCTGGGGTATTTCGACATTCTGCCCATGGCGGTGGTCCATGCTGCCAACGGCCCAAGGAGGAGTTATGTCGACCCTGTTGGTGGTGGTGGCGCACCCTGACGATGAGACCTTCGGATGCGGCTCCGTCCTACTGCACGCGGCGGAACGGGGCCGAACCGTCGTTGTGTGTCTGACCCGCGGCGAAGAGGGCGAGAACGCGGGCGGCTTGGCGCTGGGCGCCGGAGGGCTGGGCGAGGCGCGTGAAGCCGAACTCCGTGCAGCCGCCGCGCTGTTGCGCGTCGATCAGGTGGAAGTCCTCGACTACCGTGACTCAGGAATGAGCGGTGATCTGGCGCCGGGGTCGGTGTGCGCCGCGCCGCTGGCAGAACTCGTGGACGTCGTAGCGGACGCCATCTCCCGCCACCAGCCGTCCGTCGTGGTGGCCCTCGACGGTAGTGACGGACATCGGGACCACCAGCGCGTCCGAGAGGCGGTGGTCGCCGCGCTTCCGTCCGACCTGCCGCTCTACGTGTCGAGCCTGCCGCGCTCGTTGTTCCATGAGTGGCTACGAGTTCGTGGGGCACTGGGGGACGCAGACACCGACCTGCCCGAGATCGGCACGCCCGACGAACAGCTCACCACCGTGCTGGACACCAGCCGCCACTACGCCACCCGTCAGCTGGCGATCGCCGAGCACCGCTCGCAGGCCTCCCCCTACGAGGGCCTGCCCGCGGACCTCCACCGACGATTCCTGGCCAGCGATTATCTGGTCCGGATCAATCCTCCCTGGTCCGGCGGCGACCGCGAATCGGACCTGGTCGGCCTCGACCCAGCAGCCGGCTGATCCGAGCCGCACTGACTCGTCCGCGGCGTTGGGCGATTGGGCCCCTCACGTCAACGGAGGGATAACCAGCGGGACGCCGGCGCGAGCAGCGGCTTTGGCTAGCCGGTCGTCGAGGGTGGCCAATGGCAGACCCGCTCGTTGGGCCAGGAGCAGGTAGGACGCGCCGTATGAACTCAGCTCGTGAGTTCGGCCCAATGCCACCAGGCTGGCAACGTCGGCACTGGTCTCGTCGACGTCGATGGGCAGTTGGGCAAGCAGGCGCACGAATCGGCCGATCTGGGCCTCGTTGACTCGGCCGCGACGGTGGGCGACCAAGAGGACGTTCGCCACCTCCAGCGGCCAGATCGCCGGCACGAGGGCCCGCTCCGACCGAAGCCGGTCGAGAACGGCCTCGGTGGCCCCCGTCGCCTCGTCCTCGAAGCACCACGCCATCGTGACGCTTGCATCGACCACGAACACGCTCAGCGTCGCCCTTCTTCGATCATGGTGCGGACGGACTTTTTCCCCCGGCGAACACCCACGCGGGCCGCACGAAGGGCCTCGATCACCACATCGGCTGGTTCCGCCTCGGACTTCACCGGGACGAGGCGGGCGACCGCACGGCCGTGCTTCGTGATCGTGATGGACCCGCCTCGCTCGACCTCGTCCAGCAGGCGCGGCAGGTGCGTCTTCGCCTCGTAGGCGCCGACATGCTCAGCGATCATATATTCAGACTAGTCGCAGACCGGTCTGATCGCAATCAGGCTCGGCTCGGACCCTTCCACAGGTTGATCCCGCCTTCGACCGCGTGGGCGTCGATGGCGTCCAGTTCGTCCTCGGTGAAGTCCAGGTTGGTCACCGCGCCGACGCTGTTCTCGAGTTGGGCGGCACTGGACGCGCCGATCAACGCCGACGTGACCCGGGAATCCCGCAGGATCCAGGCCAGCGCCAGCTGGGCCAGGGTCTGCCCGCGACTCTGCGCCAGGTCGTTCAGCGCCCGGATGTGGGTCAGGTTCTGCTCGGTCAACAGGTCGGGGGACAGCGACTTGCCTTGCGCCGCCCGCGAGCCGTCCGGGACGCCGTCCAGATACTTGTCGGTCAGCATGCCCTGGGCCAGCGGCGAGAAGGCGATGCAGCCCACGCCCTCGTCGCCGAGGACGTCCAGCAGATCCTCCTCGACCCAGCGGTTGAGCATCGAATAGGACGGCTGGTGGATCAGCAGGGGAGTCCCCAGGTCGCGCAGGATCGCGATGGCTTCCCGCGTCCGGGCACCCGAATAGGACGAGATGCCGACGTAGCGGGCCTTGCCCGAGCGGACCGCCGAATCCAGCGCACCCATCGTTTCGTCCAGCGGCGTGTCCGGGTCGAAGCGGTGGTGGTAGAAGATGTCGACGTAGTTCAGCCCCATCCGCTGCAGGGACGCGTCCAGCGAGCCCAGCAGGTACTTGCGCGAGCCGAGGTCGCCGTAGGGGCCGGGCCAGAAATCCCACCCGGCCTTGGACGAGATCACCAGTTCGTCGCGGTAGCGGGCGAAGTCCTCGCGCAGATGCCGGCCGAAATTGGTCTCGGCCGAGCCGTACGGCGGGCCGTAGTTGTTCGCCAGGTCGAAGTGGGTGATGCCCAGGTCGAACGCCCGCCGCAGGATGGACCGCTGGCGGTCGAACGGCACGTCGTCGCCGAAGTTGTGCCACAGTCCGAGCGAGATGGCCGGCAACAGCAGGCCGCTGCGTCCGGTGCGGCGGTAGGGCATCCGTCCGTCATAGCGGTCGGCATCGGGTACGAAGACGGGCTGCAGGGGCATCGAGGGGTCCTTTCGGTCCCGGCCGATCCTACTCAGCGGACTCCTCCGCCGAGCCCTGCGGCGGCTCTACTCGGCGCGTCACGTCCGGCCGTGGCGCGCGGTGATGTCCGCGTAGGCATGCGTCAACATCCGGGTGAGCACGTCGATGTCGACTCCGTCCAGGCGCCGCACGTACAGACAGCTCTTGGCGGCCCGGTGCGGTCCGAGGTTCTCCAGTTCGTGCGCATACAGGGTCAGTCCGTTGACGAAGTAGAGCGCGAGGTCGCGGGCGCGCGGCGCGAAACCGAGGGTGCACATGTCGCCCTCGCGGCCGGTCTCGTAACGGTAGTGGTAACTGTCGAAGCCGATGATGCTCGAGCCCCACATCACTGGCGGGTGCCCGCTGATCTGCTCCATCAGCGCGATCAACCGCCGAGAATCCTCGCGCTGCTGTGAATCGACGAGTTGCGCGACGAACTCGTCGACCGAGGCGCCGGTGGGCGCCGTGGTGCCGGCTGCCATGCCCCCAGCCTAACCCGCCGCCCGCCAACCCGCCGCCCGCAACCCGCCGCCCTGCGCGCCGCGGCGTTGTCGGAGGTGCGGGTTAGGCTGTCCCGGTGCCGACCCAGCTCACCATCTCCGAGAAGCGCACCGCGCACGACGCCTCGCAGCAGCCGAGAACGTCGCGCGTCTGGCTGCGCTTGCTGGTGGGTGTCGGCGCGATCGCCGCGCTGATCGGCCTGCGGGTGCTTGCCGATCCGTCGTGGACGCAGTGGCTACCCAGCGCCGGACGCGACTTCTTCACGCTGTCCGTGAGCGTGCTGGTCGAGTCGACGCCCTTCGTGTTCCTGGGCATCGGAATCTCGATCCTGGTCCAGATCTGGCTGCCGGACCGGGTCTGGGGTTGGCTGCCCCGCAACCCCGTCGCTCGGCGGATGGTGCTGTCGGTGCTGGGCGTGGTCTTTCCGGTCTGCGAGTGCGGCAACGTGCCGATGGCACGGGGGCTGATGATGCGGGGGCTGGGCGTCGGGGAGGCGCTCACCTTTCTGATGGCTGCTCCGATCCTGAACCCGGTCACGATCATCACCACCTATCAGGCGTTCGGATTCGACGACGGGATCCTGCTGGGTCGCATCGTCGGTGCGTTCGTCATCGCGAACCTCATCGGATGGATCTTCTCTCGCCATCCCGACCCGAACCGGCTGCTGACCCCCGGCTTCCGCGCCGCGTGCGAGGACGACCACAGCGAGTCTCAGAGCCGCTGGCAGCGCAGCGCCACGGCATTCACCACCGAGACCGCGGCGATGATCCCGGCCCTGGTCGCCGGCTCCTTCCTGGCGGGTGCGATCCAGGTCGGCGTGCCGAGGGACTGGCTGGTCACGGTCGGAGGCAACCCGGCGGTCTCGGTCGGCGTGCTGATGGTGCTGGCCTTCGTGGTGTCGGTGTGCTCCAACGTCGACGCCTTCTTCATCCTGTCGCTGAGCGCCGCCTTCGCTCCCGGCGCGGTGGTGGCCTTCCTGATCTTCGGGGCCATGATCGACATCAAGATGCTGGCCCTGCTGCGCACCACCTTCACCACCCGCACCCTCGGCCTGTTGACCGCCCTCGTCGGGCTCAGCACGCTCGTGATCGGATTGGGGCTGAACCTTGTCGCATGACCATGGCCACGACCACGCGCCTGACCGAGCGCCGCGGACCGGTTTCCCGTGGGGTCTGCTGCTGGCTCTGCTCAGCTCGGTCGCCATCTGCTGGCTCGGCGTGACCGGCCGCCTGAACCTGTACATCCACCCGCGGTACAACCTGTTCACCATCGTCATGGCCGGCTTGGCGGTGGTCGCCACGGTTGCCGCCTGGGTCGCGCGCGGACGCCGGGGTGGTGGCGGCGGACGGAGCTGGGCCGCCATCGTGGCCGCGGCGGCGATGATGGTGGCGCTGTTCGTCGTTCCGCCGTCCACCCTGACCGCCTCGTCGGCTCAGCAGCGCTCGCCCAACTCGGGGTCGGACGCCGACACCACCAGGCTGGCAGGGGCGAGCCCGGCCAGCTTCCGACTCCGAGACTGGGCCGACCTGGTCCTCAATCCGGACAGTGCCGCGAGATATGCGGGCCAGCAGGTGAAGTTGACCGGTTTCGTCGCGCCCACCGACGACAAGCGTTCGGACGTGTTCTACGTGGCCAAATTCGTGGTGACCTGCTGCACGGTCGACGCCCGTCCGGCACTGGTGCCGGTGAGCAAGCCGGATTGGGCGAAGTCCTACAAGGCCGACCAGTGGGTGGAGGTGACCGGTCGAATGATGCCGGTCGAGGGTGCGCCCGGCGGCGCCGTCCTGGTGATCCGGCCCACCGGCATCCATCCCGTCCCGGCCCCCGAAATCCCCTATGAGTACTGAGCAGGTGCGTGACCGCGAAGACGAGGCGCGGTCAGCGGGTACGGAGCAGGCGAGCGACGCCGAAGGCGGGCCGCGGGTGCGCCGTGGGGGCGTGCGGTTCTGGCGGTCGAGCCTGATGCTGTGTGCCGTCCTGGCGCTGGTGGCGTTCGGGCTGGGAGCTGCGGGCGTGGTGCGTCCGCCGACCCTGGCCTCGGCCACCATCGCCGCCGACCGCGCCGTCCGGACGGCCGGCGAACGCCTGGTGCTGAAACCTCGGATTCCGGTGGCGCCCGTCGACGCCGACCAGGTCACGGTGACCCCGGCGGTGCCGTTCACCGTCCAGTCCATCGAGACTTCGGTCACTGTGAGGTTCACCGGTCCGCTCGACTATGACGCGGAGTACCACGTGGCGATCGCGGGCATCCGCAGTCAGTACACGGCCACGACGGCGGACTGGAATTATTCGTTCAGCACCCCGGCCGTGGCGCTCTACTCGCTGATCGCCCATCGTGGTGACGGGGCGGAGGACGACGCGGTGGTGAGCAACGAGCAGGGTCGGACGCGCACGCTGCTCTCCGCCTCCGACATTGAGAGCTATGTCGCGACACCGCGGGTCCTGGTGGCGATCAGCCAAGCCGACCCGGATTCGTCGGCGTTGTTGGCCGTCGACCGGACGACGGGGGCGAGCCTGCCGGTCGCGCTGCCGGCGGCTGGACTGGCCACCGAACTGCACGCGGCCCCGGACGGCGGCAAATTCGGTTACGTACTGACCGCCACGGACGACGCCAGCACCTACCAGAGCACCCTGTTCATCGCGGACTCCGCCGACCTGGCGGCTCCCGCGGTGGAGGTGAAGGCCGCAGGGCAGCCGCTGGCAGTGCGGGAATGGCTGTTCGTCCCGGGCGTCGACGCCGTGGTGGTGATCGACCCGCAGGATCAGGCGTTCCTGATCTACCTGGACGGGGCGACCCCGCCGGTGCCACTGGGCAGCGTGGGGCAGCTGGTCGGGTTTCTTCCCGGCTCGTCGGTGCTGATGGCGGTGGCGAGCGGCAAGGAGGTCCTTCTCGACCTGGCCAGCGGCCTGAACACCGAGGTGCCCAAGACCCCCGATCCGGACAAACAGACCTTCGCCGGCCGGCGCAGCTTCCGAGCCGTGGGCGACTACCTGGTGGAGTTCAACACCCTCAAGAAGCGTGCGGGTGGCGGCAAGGGCGTGACCACCCGGCTGGCCAATGTCACCCGGGCCGGCACCACCGATCTGTTCACCCTCGCCGAGGGGCAGGGCCAGCTGTTGAACAGTGGCCTATCGCCGAACGGACAGTTCGCCTGGGCCACCGTGCTCGCCCCGGACGCTCCGGAGGAGGATCAGTGGTCCGGTGCCTCCGACCGCTCCACCACGACGATCTTCGACCTCGCCACCGGCCAGCAGGTGGCCAGCATTCCGGGCTCGTCGCCGGTCTGGGCGGCCTGACCCGCGTTGCGCCACACATCTTCGACAGAACTGCATCTGGCGTCTGCTCGTTGAAAGTTATATGATTGCTGCATGCAACTATCTGAGGAGCTGGCCCGGTTCTTCACCCTGCTGTGGCGGATCACCAACGATCAGCGGCGCGGTGCCACCATGGCCCGACTCGAATACCTGGTGCTGGGCCGGCTGCATCGCGACGGCGCGATGCGTGCCGGCGACCTGGCGCAGTCCGAGGGCCTCGACCCCTCGACGCTGAGCCGCCGGGTCGCCGCGCTGGTCGAGGCGGACCTGGTGGCGCGCCGGACGGAGCGCGACGATCGACGTGCTCAGCAGCTGGAGATCACCCCTGCCGGCCGCGAGGCGTTCCTGGCCGAGCAGCGACGACGGGTCGCGCTGGTGACCGACGCGGTCGCCCACTGGCCGGAGCCCGATCGGGCCCGGCTCGCCGAACTCCTCCACGAACTCAACGATTCACTGCACCGGAAGGCTGCCTCGTGACCGATACCGCCCCCGCACCCTTCAAGCTGACACCACAATCGCGTCGCATCTTCACCGGCCTGCTGCTCGGCATGCTGGTGGCGTCCATCTCGCAGACCATCGTCGGCCCGGCGATGCCCCGAATCGTCGCCGAACTCGGCGGCATGGCGTACTACTCGTGGGTCGCCACCGCAGCGATGCTGGTCTCGGCGATCTCGGTGCCGATCGTCGGCAAGCTCTCCGACCTGTTCGGACGGCGTCCGTTCTACCTGGGCGGCCTGGGCATCTTCGTGCTCGGCTCGATCCTGGCCGGAACCGCGCAGACCTTCTGGTGGCTGGTCGCGGCACGCGCCGTCCAGGGCCTCGGCATGGGCATTCTGATGCCCCTCTCGCAGACCATCGTCGGCGACATCATTCCCCCTCGTCAGCGCGGCAAATACCAAGGCTACATGGGGGTCGTGTTCGGCGTCACCAGCGTCGCCGGCCCGTTGGCCGGCGGGCTGATCACCGACGCCCTTGGCTGGCGCTGGCTGTTCTTCGTCGGCGTGCCGATCGGCCTGGTCGCGGTGTTCGTGATCGCCCGGTTCCTGGTGCTGGAGCACGAGCCGCGGAAGGCGGTGATCGACTATTGGGGCATCGCGACGATGTCGGTGGGCATCACCGCGACCCTGCTGGCGGCGTCCATGGGCGGCACCAGCTACCCGTGGGGTTCGCCGCTGATCATCGGCCTGTTCGTGGTGGGCGCGGTGTTCCTGGTGATCTTCGTGCTGGTCGAACTGCGCGCGGCCGAACCGGTGGTGCCATTGCGACTGTTCCGGTCGTCGATCTTCACCTTCGCCAATCTGGGCGCCTTCGGCATGTCGATGATCATGTTCGGCTCGATCATCTACGTACCGGTGTACGCCCAGGGCGTGCTGGCGGTGAACGCCTCCACTTCGGGCCTGATCACGCTGCCCTTGATGCTCGGCCTGGTCTTCGTCGGCATGGGGGCCGGGCTGCTGATCACCCGGTTCGGGCGGTACAAGGAGATCATGCTGGTGGGTGCGGTGCTGCTCGGCGCCGGCGTTCTGGTGCTCTCCCGGCTGCACGCCCAGTCGTCGGTGTGGGAGGTGGTCGCCGGGGTCGGGCTGATCGGCGTCGGGCTGGGCGCACTGTCGCAGCAGTACACGCTGGTCGTGCAGAACGCGGTGGCCCGACGCGACCTGGGTGTGGCCACCGCGGCCCTGCAGTTCTTCCGCAACGTCGGTGCGACCGTCGGCACGGCGGTGTTCGGGACGGTGCTGAGCGCCGGGTTGGATTCGGCGATCTTCGCCCATCTGCCGCCGGAACTGGCCAGGACCATGCCGCATGGCACGATCAACGCCGGTTCGGTGCTTGATCCGACGGTGATCGGGCAACTGCCGCTCGAGGTGGTGGGTGCCGTCCGGATCGCATTGGCCCAGCAGATCTCGACGATCTTCCTGGTGTGTATTCCGATCGTGGTGCTGGTCTTCGTCTGCACGCTGCTGATCAAGCCGATGGAGTTGCGGGACACGGTCAGCAACGCCGACGACGCCGGACGAGAACTGCTCGACACGATGGCGCACCAGGGCGGTGACGTCGCGCCGGTGCTTTCCGGGTCGGGGACGGGGGAGCGAACCCGTGAGCGACTGCTCGGCCTCGAACTGGCGATCGTCGCCGAGAGTGCCACCCGGGACGACCGTCCGCTGGCTCGGCAGGCTGTCACCGAACTCGGATCCGGTGACTTCTCCTGGGGGCTGACGCTGCTCTACTGCACCGCCGAGATGCTCACCTCCGACGATCCCGAGGTGGTTGCGAGCGCCGAGAAGTACGCCTGCGAGTTGGCCGAGCGGATCAGTGGAACGGGGGTGTCGATGAGCGAAGAGTTGCGCCGTCAGATCGCTCTGGCCGCCGCCCGGTCACCCCGCCGGGCGATCCTCGCCGAGATCGAGAAGCCCGTGGCCGAGCGCCACGAGGCCGTCGACATCGCCAAGCTGCGCAGCGCTGCCAACGAGCTGATGGCGGCGCTCGTCGCCGACATCGCGGTCGATCGCCGCGGCTGACTCGCGGTTGCGGTGGGGACGCAGGTCCCGAACGGGGTTCAGCCGTCCAGCGCCGGGATCTTCAGCTCGCGGCGCAGCTTGGCGACGTGACCGGTGGCCTTGACGTTGTACTGGGCGACGTCGATGTGGCCGACGCCGTCGTCGTCGACGCTCACCACGAACGTCGAGCGGATGACGCCCTCGATCTCCTTGCCGTACAGCACTTTGCGCCCGAACGCGCCGTAAGCCTTCAGCACTTCCTTGTCGGGGTCGGCCAGCAGCGGGAAGGCGAGTTCCTGCTGCTGCCGGAACTTGGCCAGCTTCTCGACGCTGTCGGGGGAGATGCCGACCACGTCGAAGCCGGCGGCGGCGATCTCGGCGAGCGCAGCCGAGAAGTCGACCGCCTGCGTGGTACAGCCCGGGGTCATGGCGGCGGGGTAGAAGTAGACGATGACGCGGTGTCCGGCGTAGTCGGCCAGCGACACCGGGGTTCCGTCGGGATCGGGCAGGGTGAACGCGGGAGCGACCTCGCCCACAGACAGCTTCGGCATGGACCCACTCTAGGGTGTGTCGACCGCCGGGCCGACGGCGGGTCGCGGCGTAGACCGTTGGGGGGTGCCTACGGGGTGGGTGGTGGGCATAGGGTGGAGACCCGAACCGAGGCAGAAGGACTCCCCGTGGCCGACAGCACTACCCGCAGCAAGCAGGACATCGAGGCCGAGATCGCGGCTGCCCGCCAGCGCCTCGCGGACAATGTGGCCGGTCTGATCAACCAGGTGCACCCGAAGGCGGTCATGCAGCGCGGCATCGACGACGCCCGCAGTCTCGCTGCCGCCGAACTCAACAACGCGAAGGCCCAGGTGATCGACGAGAACGGCCAGCTCCGCACCGAGCGGGTGTTGCTGCTCGGGGGCGCGATCGCGGGCGCCATCACCTTCGTGCTGCTGGTGCGCGGCATCCTGCGGGGCGTCCGGCGCGACTGAGTTCCGCCGTCCGTGAACCAACGATCCACAACGCGAATCAGGCGGCGCGCACTCCTTGCTGCCCTGACGGTCGGCGCGCTGACGGCGTCCGCTGCCTGCACCTCGGGGCCGCCACCGGCACCCACCGGTGCGGCGAGCGTCTCCACGGCGAACTGGGACGAGGTGGGCCCGATCGTCTACGCGCAGGGCAAGGACGCCTCCGGCACGGTCAAGGCCCAGGTGGCCGAGTGGAACGACGCGCACCCCAACGAGCAGGTCGAGCTGAGGGAACTGTCCGATTCCACCGACGAGCAGCGTGCCGCGATGGTGGAGCGTGCCCAGGCGAAATCCGGCGAGTTCGCGGTGATGGCGATCGACGTGGTCTGGACCACCGAGTTCGCGGCCAACGGCTGGCTGGAAGCGCTGCCGGCCGACCGGTTCCCGACCGAGGGGTACTTCAAGTCGGCCGTCGAGTCGGGGACCTACTTCGACAAGCTGTACGCCATGCCGTCCAACTCCGACGGTGCCCTGCTCTACTACCGCAAGGATCTGCTCGACAAGGCGGGCCTGAAGCCGCCCACCACCTGGGCCGACCTCCAATCCGCCTGTGACAAGGTATTACCCGACCAGAGCGGGATGTCGTGCTACGCGGGCCAGTACGACAAGTACGAGGGGTTGACCAGCAACGTCGCGGAGGCCATCGACTCGGCCGGCGGTTCGATCCTCAACGCGCAGGGCCAGCCGAGTGTCAACACTCCGGAGGCGCTGGCCGGGTTGAGCTGGATCGTGGACGGCTTTACCTCCGGCAGGATCCCGGCCGAGGCCAAGACCTGGCAGGAGGAGGAGTCCCGGGCGGCGTTCCAGAGCGGCAAGCTGCTCTTCATGCGGAATTGGCCCTACGCGTACCAGTTGGCGATGAAGGACGACCGCATCGCGGGGCGGTTCGCGGCGGCGGCGTTGCCCGGCAAGGACGGTCCCGGAGTCTCCACGCTCGGCGGCCAGAATCTGGGCATCTCGACGTTCGCCAGGAACAAGGGCACCGCACTGAGGTTCGTGAACTGGATGCAGGCCAAGGAGCAGCAGCAGCGCCGGTTGGCGGACGCCTCCCTCGCACCGGTGCTGGAGGAGCTTTACGACGAGCCGGCCCTGCAGGCCAGGATTCCCTACCTGAAGACGCTCGGCGATTCGATCCGCACCGCGCAGCCCCGGCCCAAGGCGGCCCGCTACAGCTCCGACGTGAGCCGAGCCATCCAGGACGAGTCGTACGCGGCGATCGAGGGCACGAAGGATCCGCAGACCGCACTCACGGACCTGCAGGCGAAACTCGAAGCGCTCGTCAAATAGCTGTTGCGGCGGGGTCCGGCGGCGCTAGCGTGACGCCATGCGCATCGCCATGGCCAACGACCACGCCGGGACGGCACAGAAGAACGAGATCGCGGCCTGGCTGCGTTCCGAGGGACATGAGGTGGTGGACTTCGGCGCGCACGACGAGGAGGCGTGCGACCTGCCTGACCATGTGTACCCGGCGGCGCTCGCCGTCGCCCGTGGCGAATGCGAGCGAGGCATCTTCGTCGACGGCGTCGGCTACGGCTCGGCGATGATCGCCAACAAGCTGCCCGGCGTCTTCGCGGCCGTGGCGCAGGACCCGTTCTGCGCCTGGCTGGCCCGGTCGCACTCGGATTCGAACGTGCTCTGCATCGGCGCCAAGATCATCGGGTCGGCGCTGGCGATGGAGGTGGTGAAGGCATGGATGGCCACCGACTGGCTGGGCACCACCGAAGAGAAGTACGCGCGCCGGGTCGCCAAGGTGATCGAGATCGCCGAGCGGCACGTGCGCCCGCTCTGAATCTCCTTTGGTCGAGCGCGTCAAGACCCCGGCTGGCGGCAGGGGGTTTCGACAGGCCCGATCTACAGCGTCAACAAGCTCAACCGACGAAGGCAAATCTGAAACCAGGATCAGCCGACCCATTCCTCAATGGAGATCCCTGCTTGCTGAAGAAGCCTCTTAAGTAGTGCCTCGCCAATGTCGCAAGCGTGGGGGTTTGGAAGCTTCAGCACGCGATCATCCCGAACCATGAACTCTGGATGGGGTCCCGTGCCCCTGCAGGGGCCCTCGAAACCAAGCTGTCGCAGACGCTTGACCAATGCGTTCCGCTTGGTCTGTTTCGGCAGCCTACGCACGTCAGAGATTCAGGTCGTGGCCCTCAATGGGTGGAATGTCTAGATGCCGGTTGCGACGGACAGCGATCCAGCTGATGAGTGAGCCGTAGAGATCTTCGCAAGCGGTTTCGGCCGACTCTCCTTCGCCCCACACACCGTCGAGTCCGGCGATTGACGCGAACCAGCACCCATCCTCCATCTGTTCAGCCCATGCATGGCGCTTGGCAGCCACTGCGTACGCATCAACGATGGACTTGGGTAAGTCGGCCACCTTGGACACCACAATCTGGGGCTCCGCAGTCGCGAAGTACTCGTCGTATCGCTCTTTGAGGTTGCTCGAGAAGATCAGGTTGGGTTGAGCGGTTTCAGAAGCGGCAGTTGGCTCGGTGCGACTAATTAAGATGGCGTTCATGCGTTGTCGACTCTCAGATTGTCAGGAGCTGACACGGTCACAACATTCGTTGAATGAAGGATATACATGGGATCGCCGTTGGCATCATGCCTGTCCTTGAGCCGCAAGACCTGGGTCACCACAGGCTTCAATCGGAGCACGCTGCCGTCGTCGGCCAAGTACTCATTCCAGTGCTCCCCGGCTACCCGAAACCCGATCTCTGTTGCGATCTGGTCTGAGCCATCAGGAGCTTTCACCTTCCGCTCACGCATGTGGCCCATGCTAGCCGGAGAGTCTGGGTAACAGCTGTGAGAGTTCGTCTAGCGCAGAAAAACGGCCTGCCTTGGGTCCGGAGACGATTTGTCGCAGCTTGGGGTAGCCGGCGGAACGCGTCAGCATCAGACCTGGGGGTTCGGCGGGCAGATAGGGGTCTTCGGACTGTCCCGCAGAGGGAGTGATGAGACCGGAGGCCGCGAGGATGCCCGTCGATAGGCCCCGGCCAGCGGGCTGCTGGTACCGCTGACAAGCCTGGTCGGGTTAGCTTTACCGAGCTGGCTCATGTCCCAGCGCGCACCCACGGTTCTAGTTGGTTGACCCGCGATGACCGTGCAGCAGTCGCCGACAGACACCTGTGCAACATGCCCTCACTCGACCAGCTGCTGCGGATCTCCCGCGAAGATGAGGGGTCCGATCAACGGTCAACTGATTAGGAACAATCTTTGCGTCGCCGATCTGAAGCTCTTTCCAGCGCGGCCCCCGTATTGATGCTGAGTCGGTCGGGCACAATCGGCGGCATGAATGACGCAGCACCGGCTCGACGGCTATTGGAGTACCTGCGGGCCTGGCAGACCATTCCGGCCTCCGCCACCCCCGCCTCGGTCCGTGCTGATGCGAACGGCGACTGGTGGACGCCGAGCGTGGACGCGGTGAGGTGCCTTGTCGGCGTCGAGGAGCTGGTGGAGAACCTCTCAGACCCAGAGGTGGCGCAGTCGTACGCGCTTGTTCGTGATGAAGTGCGCGATGTCGTGCTCTCAACGCGGTGGGCGCTTACGGCCTTCGCACACAACAACCCAGGCGGGCAGCGCACCATCGACGAGAAGGTGATTGCGGTGGTTGCATCGATCGTTTCGAACCTCGAGTTTCGAGCGCAGGTGCTCGCGGCCGCAACCGAAACGAAGGCGCTCGTCGAGTTCCTGGTGAGCTTGCGGAACGAACTCACGTCAGCTGACCTCGACGAGAAGACGCGCGGCTACCTGCTGGTACTCGTCAGCCATCTGGAGCAGGCGCTGATCGAGGCTCAGGTCCGCGGCACTGCCGATGTCGCTAGCAGCGCCGACCAGCTGATCGGCGCGCTGCAACGCCTGTACGTCCAATCCGACGGCGATGAGGCGAAGAAGACGAGCGGCGTCGTGAAGACGCTTACTCGCAAGATCAGCGAGTTCCTGAACAGTCCATTCGTATCCGCGGTCATCGGTGGAGCCGTCGGCAGCGGCATAGGCCAGATCACCACTGGGTGACCACAACACCGCCATGCCGTCGGTGAGACACTTCTCGACCCCATGCAACAGGAGGTGCGGATCCTGCCCATCGGCGATCGACAAGTGCAGCTCAGTGACCCTCACCTGAACTGATCGCAAACACCGTCATCGGGCTTACCCGGGCGGGCGGCGCGACGTTCCAACGCGCCCCGTGAACGCTGTCATCAGCGGACCACCTCGGCCTCGGCGGTGTCCAGATCGCTTTCGACACCCACGTAGGAGCTCGCCACCGGAACATGAAGGAACTAGGCGGCAGTGAGCAGTTCGCCAACGCCGAGGTCAACGATGCCGTTCAACTTCTTCGAGACGCCAGGCGACGCGATACCCAGCTCCCTTGCGGGTCGGCCTGAGATTTGCAGTGCGAGCTAGCTCGGCGCGGACGTTGGCGCCAATCGTTCACTGGGCCAATGGTTGTGCATAGCGCCTAGTGTTTGGCCCTACGAGCGTATGTGACAAGCGCTTAGAAGCATCTGGTTGCGTTTTCTTCTGATCTTTCATCGCCTTGTTATGGGCGATGAGCGCATATATGATTCCCGCATGAGTAGCACAGGGCCGCTGTGGACGGCCGATCCCGTGGCCGCCAACGTCCGTGCAGAGTTGGCGCGTAAGGGAGTCTCGATCAACCGGCTTCAGACGCTGATCGGGCGCAATCAGGCCTACTGGCAGCGGCGTGCAAGTGGCCGCACAGAGTTCTCGCACACAGATCTAGTCGATCTGGCCAGGCTTCTTCGTGTGGACCCCGGAGTCTTCTTCGTCGGGGCCGTTGATGCAACGACGCCCCCCGTCGTTGACGAGGGGCGTCGATCAGTGCGCCGCCAGGGACTCGAACCCCGAACCCGCTAGTTAAGAGCCAGCTGCTCTGCCAGTTGAGCTAGCGGCGCGCGATCAGTAACTATACCGAAGCGGCCCGCCGAGGTGAAATCGGCGGACGCCGACGCGAACTCAGCGCCGGGTCGCCTGCTTGCGGACGAAGGCGACTCGCTGGCGATGCAACTCATCGATCTCTGGATGTTCCAGCGGCTCCAGCTCACGCTCGAGCGCCAGCGACAGCACGTGGTCGGCCAGTGCGGCGTTGCGGGCCAGGACGGGTCCGTGCGGGTAGCTGCCGATCACTCGTCCCTGGACGGCGCCCTCGGTGCCGTCGTTGGCGTTGCCGATCCCGATCTCAACCGATGCCAGCGGCTTGGCGCCGGCACCCAGCCGGGTGAAGCCGCCGTGGTTCTCGAAACCGGTGAGCAGTCGCTGGGTGCCGTCCGGTGCCGTCCAACGGGTGAGGATCTCGCCGACGGCCCGCTCCGGGCCGCGACGGGTCTCGACGTCCAGCAGCCCGAGTCCATCGATCACGTCGTCCCGCTCACCGATGGTGAAGGTCGCGCCGCAGATCTGGTAGCCGGCGCAGACCGCGAACAGCACCGCGCCCGCGTCCAGCCCACGGAACAGGTTGCCGTCGGCCTGCAGCGCTCGGACGGCGGAGACCTGGGCGGCGTCCTCGCCGCCACCCAAGAGATACACCGAGCCGGTCGCCGGGACCGGATCGCCCGGTTCGACCATCGTGAGCTTCGCCTCGATCCCGCGCCATTGCAGCCGCTTCACCAGCACCATCGCGTTGCCGCGGTCACCGTAGATGCCGAGCAGCGATTGGTAGACCAGGACGATCTCGACCGGCGCGCTCACCGCAGCCCCGCCATCTTCAGCAGTTTCTGGAACGGTGTGTAGGTGGCGATCAGGTCGATCGGGGCCTGGGGGATCGCGCCGTTGACGCCGGGCGCGGATGCCCGCTGGTCATGCACGGTCGCCAATGCGGCGGCGAGATCGGGCACCACCTGATGCTCGACCTCGGCGTAGCGGAGTCGGACGGCCAGGTCTTGCGCACGTGGGCCGGTCGCGACCACCCGGCGTCCGCGCAGCTGCTCATATTCCACGTCCCACAACCAGGAGACGTCCTTGCCGTCGGCGGCGACCGAGTCGATCGCCAGGATCACCGGGTCGGAGGTCGCCAGCGGCAGCGCCTCCGCCCAGCCCGCCGGATTCTTGGCCAGGAGCAGCCGGGCGGGAGTGCCGTGCAGCGTGGCGGTGGCGAAGCGTCCGGCCGGCGCGGTGACCGTTCGCATGCCGTGCAGGGCGTTGTCCATCGCGACGCCCATCTCGACGGCGGCGGCCAGCGCGCAGGCCGCGTTCGAGACGTTGAACGCACCCGGAACGCGCAGCGCCGGGGTCACCCGGTCGCCGTGCGGGGTGAGAATCTCGGAGCCTTCGACCACCCAGGACGCCGCGGGCTGGGTGAGGTCGCAGCCGGGGCAGTCCCAGCGTCCATCGGAGGTGGCCAGGATCGTGCCGCACGCGGGGCACAGGGCGGCGTCGCCGGTCCACGAGGTCGCGGTGTCCACCCAGACGACGTTGGCCGCGGTGCCGGCCGACCACACCACGAGGGGATCGGCGGCGTTGGCGACCACCGAGGGGCCGTCGTGCCCGGCACGCTCCAGGGCCGCGCGCCAGGCGCGTCCGAGCGATTTGATCTCGTGGTTGCGGTCGAGTTGGTCGCGGCTGAAGTTGAGCAGCACCAGCACCTCCGGACGGCCGTAGGCGATCATGTCGGAGACGACGCGTTCGTCGGTCTCCAGCACCGCGATGTCGGCCAGCCGGTGCGCGCTGAGCGCCGAGGCGATGCCGTAGTGCAGGTTGGCGCCATCGGCGTTGGTCACCAGCCGGCGGATGTCGGCGCCGAGTCCCGCGCGCACGGCCGCCGCCAGCAGGTGGGAGGTGGTCGTCTTGCCGTTGGTGCCCGTCACGCTCGCGATTCGGCGCCCGCGCAGCAGCAGCTTGAAGGCGTCCGGAGCGATCCGGGTGAGCACCTGTCCCCGAATGGACGCACCCGAGCCGCGGCGGGCCAGCCGGGACCCGAGCGCGGCCAGATTGCCGGCGGTGATGCCGGCGGCCAGGCGCAGCCGGTCGGGCAGGCGCAGGGCGGCCGGGGTGGCGCGGTCGGCCAGGTGTGCGGCAGGCATGCGCCCTATTGTGCCGTCTGTGACGCTTGGGGCGGCACCGACACATACTGCGGGAACTTGGCCGTTCGTCCGGCCCCGGACGACGTGCGGCGGATCCGTCGTCCGATCCATGGTCCGGCGTACTCGCGGGCCCAGGTGAGCTGCCAGTCCAGCCATTCCCGGCGCGACTTCGGCGGCAATGGGGGGAGCGGGGCTTCCCAGCCGGGCCGCGACGGCAGGCCGACGGCAACCAGCGCCGCTTGGGACACCCTTTCGTGGCCGATGCTGTTGAAGTGCAGCCGGTCGTCGTGCCAGAGCTGCCAGTCCTTCAGGCAACGCATTCCCCACACGTCGATGACATGGGCTCCATGCCGACGGGCGATGCTCCAGATGTTCGCGTTGAAGATGCCGGTGCGTGAACGGGTGAGTTCCAACACCGGTGAGTCCTTGGCATCGACCCCGGTGCCCAGCAGGACGTCGATGCCGGCGGCGCGCAGCCTGATCACCGCCTGTTCGACCTGGTCGGTGATGGCGTCCACATCGGCACGCGGCCGGAGAATGTCGTTACCACCGCCCCAGAGGCTGACCAGGTCGGGTTCGAGCGCCAGCGCCGGCTCCAGCTGTTCGGCCACGATCGGGCCGAGCATGCGTCCGCGAATGGCGAGATTGGCGTAGTCGACCGGCTCACCGGCGGCGTCGGCCAGATGCTGGGCGAAGCGATCGGCCCACCCCCGCGGGCTGCCGTCCGGGTTCGGATCGGCCAGCCCTTCGGTGAGCGAGTCGCCGATCGCCACGTACCGGCGCCAGTGGTGGGTCTGCTCAACCATGTCGAACCTGTGATGCGAAGTAGGGATGCTTATCAAGCACGTCGAGCCACCCTACTCCGTGGGCCGCGGGCGCGCCGGTGGCTGCATGTCGGCTGTCGGCGGGCGTCGTTATGCTGGCGGTGACCGCCGCAGGGGCTCGGCGCGGCTCCCGGTGACCGTCGGCGGTGGACGCGAGGTTGATGGAAACATATCGAACATACGTTTGATTATAGCCTCGATCTGGGGTAGAATCCAGCCATGGAGAAGCTCACCGCCGACGCGCTTCCCGGCCTGGTGCCGGAGTTGGCGGCGGTGCGGCTGGCCTCCGATGCGGCGGGACTGATCGAACAGCTTCGCTCCCTGGAAGAACTCAAGGCAGCCTGCGCCGCCGCCCAGGCGCGAGTCACGGTGGCATTCAAGAGGCTGCGGCTCGCCGAACACGAGGCGGCCGGTCTGCCGCCCGAGCGGCGCGGCAAGGACGTCGCGGCGCAGGTGGCGCTGGCGCGCCGCGAGTCCCCCCGCCACGGCTCCCGCCTGGTGGGGCTGGCCGACGCGCTGGTGCGCGAGATGCCGCACACCATGGCGGCTCTCGCCGCCGGCGAGCTCAACGAGTGGCGGGCGACCCTGATGGTGAAAGAGACGGCCTGCCTCAGCCGTGAGCACCGGCGGCAGGTCGATGCCGAAATGGCCGACCGGCTGGGCGAGCTGAGTGATCGAGCGGTGAGTGCCGAGGCCCGGAAGGTTGCCTACCGGCTCGATCCGCACTCGTTCGTGGAGCGCGCCCGGAAGGCCGAGGCCGATCGCTGCGTGTCGCTGCGGCCCGCGCCCGATTGCATGACGAGCCTGTCCGCGTTGCTGCCGGTGGCCCAAGGGGTGGCCGCCTTCGCTGCCCTCACCCGGGCCGCCGACGCGGCCAGGGCTACGGGAGATGCGCGCGGCCGCGGCCAGTTGATGGCAGACGCCCTGGTCGAGCGCGTCACCGGGCAAGCAGCGGCCGACGAGGTCGAGGTGGAGATTCAGCTGGTCATGTCCGGGGCGACCCTCTTCGGTGACACGGACGACCTGGTCGGCGAAGACGACACTGTCGCCCAGCGCGACTGTCGTGCCCCGAGTCCTCGTGCCCCCAGCGGTCGCGCCGCCGACGAGGCTGGCGTGTTAGCGGGCCACGGACCTATTCCGGCGCCCCTCGCCCGACGGATGCTGGCTGATCTGCCGGACGAGGCCCGCACCTGGATCCGCCGGCTTTACACCGATCCCGACACCGGACGGCTGGTGGCGATGGAGTCAGCGGCCCGGTTGTTCCCGGCGGGACTGCGACGGTTCCTGATCGCCCGCGACCGGTACTGCCGGACGCCGTGGTGCGGTGCGCCCATCCGGCACGCCGATCACGTGGTGCCCCATCACGGAGGCGGTGAGACGAGCGCCGCGAACGGTCAGGGTCTGTGCGAGGCCTGCAACCAAGTCAAGACCATGCTCGGCTGGCACGCCGAACCCGATCCCGGCGGTGCCGGCGCGAGCGTGGCCACGAGCACCCCGACCGGACACGTCTACGAGAGCCGGCCGCCCGACCCACCCGGCGTCCGACCCCGGCGCCGGTGGCCCAGGGTGGACTTCTATCCGCCGCCCCCGGTCGGATCGCCGCTGGAGGAACAGGTGCGACGGCTACTCGCCGCCGCCTGACTCGAACGCCTGCCATGACATCCGTCACGGCCGAACCCGGACGGCTTCACGCCAGCCCGTGAACATCGGCACTGCCCGGACGCCGCGAGGCCCGGAAGCCTGGATCCATGACCACCGACACGATCGACGACGCCATTACCGTCACCGGCGTCCGCCGCCGCTATGTGACCCGCACCCGGCTCAACATCCTCACCGGACGCCGCGAGCCCACCGGCTACTTCGAGGCCGTCCGCGGCATCGACCTGCGGGTCCGGCGCGGCGAACTGTTCGCTCTCCTCGGCACCAACGGCGCCGGCAAGACCTCCACCGTCGAGCTGATCGAAGGCCTGGGCCGTCCGAGCGAGGGCAGCATCCGGGTGCTCGGCCACGACCCGGTCGCCGGACGCCGGCACGTCCGGCACCGCACCGGCGTGGTGCTGCAGAGCTCCGGGTTCCCGCCCGGCCTGACCGTGCGCGAAATGGCGCGGCTGTGGCACAGCACCCTAAGCAACCCCGCGCCGGCCGACGCCGCAGTGGCGTCGGTGGGCCTCGACGCGCAGGCGGGCGTGGAGACCGCGAAGCTCTCCGGCGGCGAACGCCGCCGCCTCGACATCGCCCTGGCGATCATGGGCCGCCCCGAGGTGCTCGTGCTCGACGAACCCACCACCGGGCTCGACCCCGAATCCCGCCGTGCCATCTGGTCGCTGGTGCAGGGCCTGGTCGAGCAGGGGACCGCGGTGCTGCTCACCACCCACTACCTGGAAGAGGCCGAGCAACTCGCCGACCGGGTGGCCATCATGAACGCCGGCCTAATCGCCCGCGAGGGCACCGTCGCCGAGATCGTCGCCGATGCCCCCGCCCGGATCACCTTCGACCGGCCGCCGGGACTCGTGCTGGCCGATCTGGACGTGGGCGCCGGCACGATCACGGCGTCCGACTCGGTATTGATCGAAACCCGCACCTTGCAACCCACCCTGCGTGCCGTCCTGGACTGGGCCGGCGCCACCACACTGCGCCGGCTCGATGCCCGCTCAGCCTCACTGGAGCAGGTCTTCCTGGCCATCGCCGACACCAAGGAGCAGTCATGACCGCACTCGACACCCAGCCCGTCGCCCGCCCCGAGACCGCCGCGCCCGGTTCCGCGGTGCGCCGCTTCGTCGCGCTGGCAAGGGGCGAAACGACGATCCTGCTGCGCAACCGGACGGCGATCTTCACCGCGGTCGCGATGCCGTTCGTGGTCGGCTTCGCTTTCTCGGGGATGAGCCAGGACCGTGCTGGCCTGGGCGTGGTACTGACCATGGTGCTGGTCGGGACCGCGCTGATGTTCGTCATCTACTACACGATGGTCACCTCGCTGGTCGGACGCCGTGAGCAGCTGGTCCTGAAGCGCCTGCTGGCGGGCGAACCGACCGCGCTGGAGATCCTCACCGCTCCCGCAGTCCCGCTCTGGGCGCTGTTCGCCGTCCAATCGCTGGTCGCGATAGGTGGCGCGGCGTTGCTGGGCACGCCGATGATGCACCCGTGGGCACTGCTGCTGGCCCTGTTCGGCGGCGCCGCTGCCTGGACGGCGCTGGCCATCGTCAGCGCCGCCTACACCCGCACCGTCGAATCGGCGCAGATCAGCACGCTGCCGCTGATCCTGATCTCGCTGCTGCTGTCCGGGTTCTCGATTCCGCTGGAGTGGCTGCCCCAACCGGTGCAGCTGGTCGCACACGTCCTGCCGATGACCCCGGTAGTCGACCTGATCAAGCTCGCCTATCTGGGTGTCGCGGTTGATGGACGCGTCCTGAGCGGCCCTGCCGAGGTGCTGACGGGTGCGGGCGCCATGCTGCTGCCGCTGCTTATCTGGACGGCCGGCGCGCTGCTGCTCGGGCTGCGCCGGTTCCGCTGGGATCCCCGGTCCTGAGGCCGTCCCACTAGGCTCGAAGCAAGCAGAGGAGGGGTCGTGAGCACCCTGCAGGGCAGTACAGCGCCGAGTCGTGCGGAGCAGGGCGTCCGGCGCACCGAGCGCTACGTCTACAACTCGCTGCACTGGGGGTTCCCGATCCTGGGTGCGGTGGCCCTGATCGTGGTCACCGGGGACGCCCCGCGGCAGTGGTCGGTGCCTTGGGCGGCGATGGTCCTGGTGGCCGCCTGGGCGGGGCTGGTGGTGCTGCACACCCGGCTGCGGGACGACGATCTGCTCCCGCCCAGCGGATGGGACGCGATGCGCACGCGCCGGGTCGCACCGGCGCGGCTGCTGTGGATCGCGTCCGGGCTGATCTGCGCGGCCACCGCCGGCTTCGTGTTCCCGACCGCGGGGTTCCTGCTGGCGTTGAGCAGCGCGACGCTCGGCAGCGTGCTGGCGATGCCGATGCTCGCCTATCCGCGCATTCGGCCCATCGTGGTCGGAGCGGTGGGCATCGCTCTGGGCCAGTTCGGTGTCTGGGTCGGGCCGCATCCAGGGGGCGCCGAGGAGTTTCCGCGGGTCGTCGTCGCCTACTGGTCGGCGTTCGCCGCCGGGCTGCTGCTCGGGTACGCGGTGATGTTCCGCAACGTGCTGACCACGACGCGCGAACTCGAACGGGCCCGCGTCGACTCCGCACGGCTCGCGGTGGCCGAGGAACGGCTGCGCTTCTCGCGCGACCTGCACGATGTGTTCGGACGCACCCTGGCCACGGTGGCGCTCAAGGCCGAGTTGGCCGCCGAGCAGGCGCGTCGCGGGCGTCCCGAATCGGTGACGACGATGCGCGAGGTGCAGTCGATCGCCACCGAGGCGCTGGGTGAGGTGCGCGACGTCGTCCGCGGCTATCGACAGACCGACCTGGCCGGTGAGTTGGCCGGCGCACGGTCGCTGCTGCAGGCGTCCGGCATCGAGGTGACGACGGTGACCGAGGGTGGCGACGTGCTGCCGGCCCCGGTGGCCCGTGCCTTCGCCTGGGTGGTGCGCGAGGGAACCACGAACATCCTGCGGCACGCCGACGCCGACCGCGTCCGGATCGTGCTGAGCAGCGAGCCCGGACGAGCACGCCTCGAAATCGACAGCGACCATCCGCGCCCCGCGACCCGCAGCGTTGGTTCGGGGCTGGCCGGGCTCCGGGAGCGACTCGCCGAGGTGGGCGGGAGGCTGTCGATCGACCACGGCACCGACAGCTTCACGCTGACCGCCGAAGTCACCGAAGCGGCGCTGGCCCAACTGCGGACGGCGTCCGAATCGTCGGGAGCGGGGGAGGGTTCATGATCCGGGTGGTGCTGGCCGAGGACGAGCACCTAATCCGCGAGGCGCTGGTCGCCCTGCTGGAACTCACCGACGACATCGAGGTGGTCGGCCAGGCCGGCTCCGGCGACGAGGCGCTGGCGATGATCCGCAAGCTGGCACCCGATGTGGCGGTGCTCGACCTGCAGATGCCCGGCGCCTCGGGCATCGAGGTGGCGGCGGCGCTGGCGTCCGAGCTGCCGGCCTGCGCCTGCGTGATCGTCACCAGCCACGGGCTGCCCGGCTACCTGAAGCAGGCGCTGACGCACGGGGTGCGCGGCTTCGTGCCCAAGACCACCAGCGGCGCCCGCCTGGCCGAGGTGATCCGGACGGTGCACGGCGGCGGACGCTACGTCGACCCGGCGCTGGCCGCCGACGCCATCGCCGCCGGCGACTCGCCGCTCACCCCGCGCGAGGCCGACGTGCTGCTGGCCGCCGACGGGGGAGCGCACGTGGAAGAGATCGCCGCCCGGGTGAACCTCTCGCCCGGCACCGTGCGCAACTACCTCAGCTCGGCGATCGGCAAGCTGCAGGCGGCGACCCGGCACGAGGCCGTCCGGATCGCCCGAGAACGCGGCTGGATCTAGGCCAGGCCCTACTTCGGCAGATGACCGGCCAGGAATAGCCGCACTGCCTCCACGATCCACTCGCGTTGCTCATCGTCGGGCAGATCCGCGGGTGCACCGGGTGCGAACTGGGCAGAGATCAGCTGCGCGAAGAGCACGGCGGCACGATCCGGATCGTCGACGATCAGTTCGCCACGGTCTGCCAGCACTCGGAAGCGGAGTGCCAGTTCATGTCGGACGCGCCGCGGCCCCGCCTCCAGCCAGGCATCGACCACCGAGCGCGGGATGTGCTGGGCATCGGTTGCGAGCTGGCGCAGGATCATCTGGTGTGTTCGGTCCTCACCGGTGGCGGCACCCATCCAGACGCAGGCGAGTTCGGTCAGCGCCGGGCCGAGCGGGTCACCCGGGCGCAGTTGGTCGAAGTAGTCGCGAATCAGAACTGTCTCGGCATCGGCGATCCGGGTCGTGCTCTCGGCGATCACCGTCCGGAAGAGTTCTGCCTTGCTGGGGAAGTGTTTGTAGATGGTGCGGGTGGACACGGCGGCTTCGCGAGCCACGGCGTCGATGCTCGCGTCCGCGTAGCCGAGGCGGGCCATCGCGCGCATGGCGCCCGCGAGGATCGCGGCCCTCTTCTCGGGCCGCAAACGGCTGTGCTGGGTGGCCTCGGGCTGGGTCTCTTCGGTCTGGGTCACTGCACGACCTTCCTTGGCCGCAGCCATCGATCAAGGTAAAGTAGGCGTGGTACTTATGCACCGACAATTCTATCGCCACGAAGCGTGGAAGGCAGTCATGGACCAAGCAACCATCGTCATCTTTGTGATCGCGATCCTGATCGTGGCCGCTATCGCCTGGAGGGTGTCCCGGCGCCGCTGAGCTGGTCCACGGATGCGCACTGGTGCAGCGGATGGCGACGCACAAAAGTAGAACCTATACTTTACAAAATGCGAGGATGGCGCTGCGACTCGCGTGTCATCAGCATCGCTACACGAGAACAGGAGAACGCAATGACCCCGCAGGACGCCAGCACTGACCAGGACGCCGCCGTCTCGGTGATCGGACTGGGCGCCATGGGTTCGGCAATCGCCCGAGCCTTCCTCGACAAGGGGGTCCGGACGACGGTGTGGAACCGGTCGCCGGGGCGGGCAGGCGATCTGGCCGCCGATGGTGCGACAGTCGCGGCCGACGCGGCGGAGGCCGTGACCGCGAGTCCGGTGACCGTGGTCTGCGTCCTCGACGCGAGCGCAGTTTCGGACGTCCTGGGCGACATAGAGCCGGTGGTCGGAGGCCGCGTGATCGTCAGCGTGACCAGTTGCTCCCCAGGGGACGCCCGCGCGCAGGAACGTCGGGTCGCCCGACACGGCGGCGACTACCTCGACGGCAAGATCATGGCTGATGCGCAGAACGTCGGCACGTCGCGCGCCTCCTTCGACTTCAGTGGTGCTGAGAACGTGTTCCGGACGCACGAGGCGACGCTGCAGTTGCTGGGCGACGTCAGCTACCACGGTGACGACCCAGGAGCGGCCGCGGTGCAGTTCCAGGCGCAGGTCGGTATGGGGTATGAGCTGCTGATCGGTTTCCTGCACACCGTGCGGCTGGTCTCCGCTGAAGGGCTCGAGCCGGAGAAGTTCGCCGAGCGTTTCGCCGGTTCGCTCTCCGGCTACGCGGCGCTGTTGCCCATGATGGCAAAGGCTGTGACCAACACCGAGTATGTGCCGGATCTAGGGCCGCTGACGGTCCAGGCGCCGCTGATGGACGACCTGATCGAACACCGGGTCGCAGTCGGCGTGGACGCCCTCCGGATGCGGGAGGTCAAGCGATTGATGGACCTCCGGATCGCTCAGGGGCACGGAGATGAGGGCTTCTCCAGTTTGTTCGAGGTGCTCGACCAGGAGTCGGCGACGAAGGGATCAGGCGTGTAGCACGCCCGTCGCGCTGAGGGCGCATCGTCCGAACAGCGTCGTTCCTCGGTTCGTCACGCGGACGCGCAGCAGGCTGGGCCGACCCTGACCGCGGCCCTGCATGATCTGAACCCGCTCGCCGGCAGCACCCTGGGCGGTGAGGAGTGCGGCCAGCGGGCCCGCGGCGCTGCCGGTTGCCGGATCCTCCAGGATGCCGACGGTCGGGTTGAAGAAGCGTGCGTAGGCGTCGATGCGCGGTGCGTGCTCGACCACGTCGACGGTGTAGACATAACAGCCCTGCGCCGACGCCGCGGCGAGGATGCGCCGGAGCCTGCCCTGGTCGGGCCGAACCGCGTCGACCGCCGAGATTGAAGGCAGTGAGACGAGCAGATGCGGGCTGCCGACGGATCCGACGACGGTCGGTAACGGCCCGAGGGCGATCGGCCCGTCGGGGAGCAGTGCGCCGCCCAGTGCGAGGCCGTCCAGTTCGACCGGGGTCAGTTCGACCGGGCCCTGCGTGAGCCCGATGAGCGGGGTTCGGTCCGCTTCGTGGCTGATCTGTACCGGCAGGACGCGCCCGCCGAGTTCCTGGGTGGCGCCGGGTGTGGAGGCCAGGCCGGACGACGCCAGCCACCACCATGCCCCCAAGGAGTTGTGGCCCGCGGCGGACACCTCGTCCCCGCCCGGCGTGAATGAGCGCAGGCGCCAGTCCGCTCCATCGAGGGTCGGGTGGGAGACGAATGTCGTCTCCGACAAGTTGAACTCAGCGGCGATGGCGGCCATCCGCGCCTCGTCGAGATCGTCCGCCCCCATCACCACGGCAAGCGGATTGCCTGCCAGCGGCCGCTCGGCGAACACGTCGACGATTGCGAAGGGATGCCTGCGCATGGAGCACTCAGGACGGCAGGATGTTGTCGATGGCGGCAGCCAGGTCGTGAGGACCGGTGAGATGCGCCAGGTGATCCTGACCCGTGAGGATTGTCTCCTGCTGGATGCCGAGAGTGCGGGCAACCGTGTCCATCGCGGGTCCGTAGGGTGCCCTGTGGCGGGTCGTCTCGCCCGCGAGCAGCGCCACGACGGGCGCGATCCCGTCGGGGAAGCCCTTCGGTTCGAAGCTCGCTATCGCATGCAGTTCGGCGGCCGCCGGAGCCGCCAACTCGCGCAGCCGCGGCCAGGCGGGTGTCGATCGAAGGCTGTCGACCGACTCCTGCGGGTATCCCGACAGATCGACGTTGATGATCTCGACCGCTCGGTCGAGGTCGCCGGTGGAGACCGCTTCGTCGAGGGCGGGGATGCACTCCTCGGCGAACGGAGGCGCCACCGGGTCGTACAACAGCAGCGTGCGCACGTCGGCACCGGTTCGGACGGTCTCGGTGGCGACCAGTCCGCCGTAGCTGTGGCCGAACAGGTCGACGGCGGTGCCCAGACCTGCGATCCAGCCCGTCAGGTCCTCCACTTCCTGTTCAACGCAGTAGCGGCCACCAAGGGGTGCGCTGGGCGTGCGTCCGCGACGATTGGGGACCACGACGGTGCGCCGGGCATCGATGCTGCCCGCGACATCACTCCATGCCTGGGCGTCGGCCATCGACCCGTGAAGCACCACCAACGGCGGCGTGTCCGGATCGGTTCCACGGCGGACCAAGGCCCGCAGTTCTCCGGTGGGCGTGTGACGCCGGACTTCCTCCATCATGCTCTTGCCTCCCTCAGGTCAAGAATCGTTGCGCGGTCTGCGGTTCCCCGACCAAACGCAAAAGTAAAACGTCTACTCTACATCAGTCGAGCAGTGGGCTGCCTTCGGGCGCGACCCGGCAGGAGGCCGTTCGGATCGCCCTGGAGCGCGGGCTGGATCTGGGTGTACCGCGGCGACGTCAGAAGGGCCGCCACCGCGGGTACGCTGGCCGATCATCGCGAGTGAGGGGGCGAAATGGCTGTCACCACCCTGAGCAAGCTCAGCCCTTCCGAACGCTACGTGCGTCGATACCGGATGATGAGGGCATTCGAAGCCCGCGTCGGCATACTCCTGGATCGGGCGTGGGATGGATTCATCAACCTGGCGCTGGTCGTCGTCACCATCAGTTCCGGCGCCTGTCTGGCGCTTCTCGTCGGCGCCATCCGCGAGAGGGTGGTGTTCGGCGCCGAATACGCCGACTATCTTCGCGTTCTCGTCGCGCCATGGTGGCCCATCAGCGCCCTGTGGGACGCCACGGACGGCTACCTGTACGCGGCGGTGGTCGTGATCGGTGGCGCGGTGGGGGGCCACATCGCCTATCTCATCACCTTCTCCTACTCCGCTCACTGTGACCACGCGGGGCCGCCTCGCGGCAGGCTGATGCCGGCCCTCTTCCTCGCATTCCTGACCGCGGGCACCCTGATTGCACTTCCCTTGTGGCACCAGCCGGCCGTTCCCGGTCTGACGGTGGACCCGCTCACCGGGGCGTCTCCCTGGGGCTTCCGGCCCTGGCTGATGTACGGCGCGACCTGGTGGCTTCCCGGTCTCTTCGTGCTGCTCGCCCTCCTGCGGGTGGGTGCGGGCCTGAGGCTCTTTCCACGGTCTCGCTGGGAACGACGGATCTGGCCATGAGGCGCTCCGCAGGAAGCGTCACCCACCGAGAACCCCGCCCGCTGCTGCCATCATCGACCTCATGAGCGCACGGATTCTGATCGTCGTCACCAATGTGGTCCGCTACCAGGTGGACCCGTCCCACCGCACCGGGCTGTGGCTCTCCGAACTCACCCACGCCTACGACACCTTCCAGGAGTGCGGCTTCGAACAGACCATCGTCAGTCCCAGGGGCGGACGGTCGCCGCTGGAGCCGCGATCGCTGAAGTTCCCCGGCTATGACAGTTCCGCCAGATGGTGGCACGACAATCCCGCCAGGATGGCGCTCCTGGACGCCACCGCCAGCCCCGACGAAGTCGACGCCGCAGACTTCGACGCGATCTACTTCACCGGCGGGCATGCGGTCATGTTCGACTTTCCCGGCAGCGCGGGACTGCAGCGCCTCACCCGTGAGATCTTCGAGCGCGGAGGAGTTGTCGGCGCGGTGTGCCACGGGTATTGCGGCCTGCTCGACGTCACATTGTCCGACGGCAGTTATCTCGTCGCCGGTCGCAATCTCACCGGCTTCTCCTGGCGTGAAGAGGTGCTCGCCGGAGTCGCCGGGCTCGTCCCCTACAACGTCGAAAAGCTGATCCAGGAACGCGGCGCGAACTACTCCAAGGCATTCCTGCCGTTCGTTTCCAACACCGTAGTCGACGGCCGCCTCGTCACCGGCCAGAACCCGGGATCCGCCAAATCCACCGCGACCCGCGTCGCCGCGTTGCTCTGACCGGCGACGCTGCCCACCGGAGCCGAGATGAGTTCCCTGTCACCGCGGCTGGCCGCGATCGTCGAGGCGCTGCCGCTGCGTCCGGGCATGCGCGTCCTCGAGATCGGGGGAGCGCCCGGCGCCGCCGCCAAGGCCGTCGCTCATCGGATCGGGGAGGGCCACGTCCTCGTCATCGACCGTTCCGCCAAGGGGGTGGCGTTGATCCAGAGCAACGCCGCCGCGGAGATCGAGTCAGGCCTGCTCAGCACCCGCTGCGTGTCGGCGGAGGACTTCACCCTGCTCACCGGTGAGACACCCTTCGATCTGGCCTTCGCAGTGCGCGTCGGGGCGCTCGATGGACGTCATCCGCAAGCCGGAACGCTCGCCCGGGCGCGGATCGCTGCGGCGCTGACCCCGGCGGGAAGACTCTTCATCGACGGCGGCGATCCGCTGCGCGAGGTGGATCTCCGTCGGGATGCGGCCGCTGTGCCGACCGAGCCGCGTCCCAGGTCGCGGGGACGCCGGGGATGAGCGGCCCCGATGCGACCGCTGCGGTGGATGGACGCCGCACTCGACCAGGCCAACCTCGACAGCATCGCGAAGGCGGATACCGTGCTCCTCGGCCGGGATTCGTTCGACGGGTTCAGCTCATACTGGCCGTTCATCCCCGACGCGCCGCACCCGAGGATCCGGACGCGCCCGAGGCGCGGGCCGTCGACGAGGTGAACCGCGCGATCAGCCGCCGCTACAACGCCGTCCCGAAGGTCGTGATCAGCGACCGGGGACCGGTGCCTTCGGGCAACCCCTGGGCACTCACGACGACGCTCGTCCCCCGCCACCGGGTCCGAGCCTGGGTCGAGCAGGCTCGGCAGGGCGACGGTGGAGACGTCGTCGTCTTCGGCAGCCGCCGGATGTGGAACGGGCTGCTCGCCGACGGTCTGGTCGACGAACTGCACCTGATGGTCAGCCCGACCGTACTGAGCGACGGCGTGCGCTTGTTCGGAACTCCTGCCCAACTCGAGCTCATCGCGTGTCGTCTACGACGACTCACCGAATGTGCAGCTGCGCTACCGCATTCACAGCGGGGGAGCGGCGCGGGAGTCCCGCTCGTAGCGGAGCAGGACGAACGCGTTCAGGCCAACTCCCCAGACACCGGCGATGGGCCACCAGTTCGGCCAGGCGCAGGAAGTCAGGGCTAGCAGTCCGCTGGCGCCGCCGAAGGGTGTCGCCCGCTCGCTCAGGCTCCCGGACGGATCGATCGCCGTGAGTGCGACGGAGACGCCGAGCGGCACGACGACGGTCAGTGCCGAGGCGAGTACCGGGCCGCGGACGAGCAGTCCGAGCCCGGTGCCGACGAGCTGCGCCAGGACCTGGACGGCGACCGAGGCGAGCAGCAGCCGGCCGAATGTTCCCAGGTCAGGCGCAAGGCCCACGCTCGCGCCGGCCAGGACGCTGACCCCGAGCCCGTAGAGCGCGAATCCTCCCGCCAGCAGCACCGAGCGGGCGATCGCAATGACCATCCGCGCCAGCGAGCCGCCGACGGCGCGTTGGACGGTGAGCACGCCGCTGAACGGTATGAACACCGACATCACCAGTTGCACCAGGGCGTTCACCGCGGCGGACGGGAGGCCGGGGCGCACCAGGGCGGTCAACAGCACCGCTGTCGCGGCACCGGACGCCACCGTCAGCACGACCAGCACGCGACGCGCTCTCGTCGACCTGGCCACCGATCCTCCTCTGTAGCAGTCGCTACACGGCACTGTAGCATCCGCTACACTACGGACGGCGCTGCTAGCGTGACGGCGTGGATCCGCGCAGCGCGCTCGTCGACGGAGCGGTCGACTATGTGCTGGCCCACGGCATCATCGGCCTGTCGCTGCGTCCGCTCGCGAAGGCGCTGGGCACCAGCGACCGGATGCTCATCTACTACTTCGTCAGCAAGGACGAGCTGATCGACGCCATCTTCGACCGCGTCCAGTCGCGGCTGGCCTTCGGTGCGCCGTCGGCTCCGGCAGTGGAGAACGCGGAGCAGTTGATCATGGCGATCTGGCAGGTGGTGAGTGGTCCGCGCGGGGGTGCCGTCACCCAGCTGTACCTCGAGGCGTCCGCATTGGCGAGGCATGACGCCGAGCGGTGGGGCAGGGTCGTCGCGCGGCTGCGAGCGCCCTGGAGATCGCCGCTGCGGGCCGGGCTGATCGCCTGCGGCGTGCCCGAGACGGACGCCGACGCGACGGTCGACCTGGTGCTGTGTTCGTTGGACGGCCTCGCGCTGGACAAGCTCACCTCGGGGGACGCTGTGCGCTGCGACCGCGCGGCGGCGGCACTGGCCCGGCTGGTGTCGGCCGGCGCCGTCCCGCCCGGGACGGAACCGGTCGGCTAGCCGCTTGCCGCGATGTGGACGGCTCAGCGCTTCGCTGGGGGCGTGCCATCAACCACGTCCACGACCGGTGCACCGACCAACGACCGGTGCACCGACCATAGTCCACCGCCGCCGCCCGGCTGCGATGACCGGGGGCGGCGCCGCGGATGACGATCACCGGCCTGGTGCGCCTCGCCGACCCACGGACGCCGGCAGCCGCGGATCCGGCCGCTCGGCGCGTCGCAACCCGCGGGACCACGCCCTGATACCCAGATCAGCCGTGGGACTCCAGGTATCTGACGACCGCGAGCACCCGCCGATGGGTTGAGCCGTCGTCGTGCAACCAGAGTTTCGAGAAGATATTCCGCATGTGCGCCTCGATGGTGCGCTCCGACAGGAACAGGCGGCTGGCCACGGTGGTGTTCGAATGACCTTCGGCGACCAGAGCGAGCACCTCGTGTTCTCGCTCGGTCAGAGGCGCAAGGGCCGTGGGCGCGGCGTGCGGGCGCACCAGCGCTCGCACGACATCTGGATCAAGCGCCACTCCTCCCGCGGCCACACGACGGCATGCGTCGTCGAACTCGTCGAGTCGTAGCACCCGGTCCTTCAATAGATAGCCGAAGCCTGGCGTGCCGATGAGGCTCAGGCAGTGCCGGAGTTCGATGTGCTGGGAGAGCAGCAGCAGTCCCATGGCGGGATGGGCCTGACGGATTCGAGCGGCGGCCCGCGCGCCGTCGTCCTCACCGAGCGGCGGCATGCGCACGTCGATCACGGCGAGGTCGGGAACGGTCTCCGACACTGCAGCTTCCAAGGCGACGGCATCGCCCACCGCGGCGAGGATGTCGTGGCCAGCCTCGGTGAACAGCCTCACCAAGCCCTCGCGAAAGAGCAGTGAGTCCTCCGCTATGACGACTCTCATATCAGCGCCTCGATGCGGGTCCCCGACCCGACCGGGCTGTCCACCCGAAGGACACCGCCGACGGACTGCACTCGGTCACGCAGCGAGACCAGGCCGATCTCGTCGACTCCACCCACGCCATCGTCGGTGACCTCAATGGCGACCCGTTCCTCTCGCGGAGCGATGGTGACGACGATTTCGTGGGCGGCAGCGTGTTTCAGCGCATTCGTGATCGCCTCCGACACGACGAGGTATGCCGTGAGTCTTCTCGTTTCGTCCAGATCGGCGGGCTCCTCGACCCTGATCGTCAACGGCACCGGGCTGGTATCGCTGATCGGGGCCAGTGCGGGTCCCAGGCCATCGGACAGGCGATCGGGCCGGACGCCGTGGGCCAGCCGCCGAAGTTCCGCGACGGTCTCCTCCAACTCGGTGACGGCGGCGTCGATCTCGGTTGCATATGCCGTCTGGCTCCCGCCGGTCAGACGCCGTTGGAGCGTGCGGAGCCGCATGCCCGTCGCCACGATTCGTTGCTGGGCGCCGTCATGCAACTCCCGCTCCAGCCGTCTGCGCTCGCCGGCCGCCGCTGCCATGAGACGCAGACGGGAGGCCTCCACCTCGGCGACGGCAGTGCGAAGAACCAGTCGTAGCCTGCTCACCTCGATGGGCACCCAGGCGACCTTGGTGAGATCCGCAATCCGCCGCCTTGCACGCGCCGAATCCCAGCCGGCACGATGCGGGCGATCTCGTCGCCTCCGGCCTCGACGCTGAACCTCCACCGGCCGGCAGGCCATGTCCACCCAGCCGAGGCCAGGTGCTGCCAGCAGCAGCTGGAGTGCGTCGTCACCCTGGGCCTCCCGAAGCACCGTCTCGATCTCCTCCGGGGCGCGTCGACCGGTACGGACGTCGGAGCCGAACCGCTCGACCCGGTGTAGGGCGACATGCCGGTCAGGGTCGACGAGGCGACCCACGGCCGAGGAGAGGGCCCGGTGGACCGGGAGCAGCGGCAGCGTCGCAACGAACACCGCGACCGCCGCCGCCACATCGGCGTAGTGGCTGGCCACCTGGGCGAAAGCGAACACCACGACCCCGAACACGCCGACCGAGACCAGAGCGCTGAACAACCACGCCGTGGTCTCGCTGAGGATCCGGTCGATGTCGAACAGGTCATGGCGGACGATCGCGATCCCGACCGCTCCGGGGAGCGCGGTGATGATGGCGACGATGAACGGCGTGTACGCGGCCTCGACGGGGGAGCCGAGCGCCTCAAGTATCCAGCCCATGATGAGCAGCAGGACGACGACGATTCCGGCCAGCAGGACTAACCGGATCTGTCGACGGACCCGCGCGTCGCCTCGGCGGTAGTGCAGGAATAGCGACACGATCCCGGCGATCATGCACACTCCGATCGAGAGCAGCGAGACGATCGCCAGGCACTCCAGCCAGGGGGCCTCGGGTCCCCCGACCACCTGGCCGTCAACCAGTTCGGCGTCCCATTGAGAGACGATCATTCCCAGGGTCGCAGCCCCGAACAGCCCGGGAACGGCACGCCACAGCCATCCCGTCAGCCGACCTCCCGGAAACACCAGTAGCAGCGCGAAAACGCCGACCAAGTTGACCGGCCAGATCCCGGTTCCCCAGGGCAGCTTCGCCAACGGTCCCGCATGGGCGGCGACGAGGGCGGGTCCAGCGGTTGCCCAGGCAAGCGCCGGAGCAACCGGCGATGTTGCATCGCGATGAGCGATAAGCCAGCCCACGCCGACGCCGAACCCGCAGCCGACGCCGACGGCCAGCACGTGCCACTCCTCCAGGACGCCGCCGATGACGACCGAGGTCAGCACGACGACCGCGGCGGCACTGACGAGGCAGCGAGACAGGGCGGGCGTCACCCCACCAGTCTCCCAGCGTGCTCCCCGCGGTGCGTCAGTGCCTGCACCTAGTTCTGATCCGTAGCAGTTGTCCGCGCCGGCGCCGATGCCCAGGCTCAGTGCTCCTCGAAACACTGGTGAGACGGGGGCATCCGCCCGGGAAGCCCGAGTTCCAGATATTCGGGGAGACCCCTCATGAACGTCATTTTCACCGTCCTCTTCGCTTTCCAGATCGGCTTCTTCGTCAAGACGCGCGGACTGGCGATCGTGACCTACCTCGCCCTCGACGCACTCCTGTTTCACATTCCAGACCCTCAGCCTGCTGCTCTACTGGCTCTCTGATGGCGACGGCATGTTGGCCTTCTGATGGCGACGGCATGTTGGCCTTCGGACCCGCTCCCACCGCCTTCCCGATCGAGTACAGCGCGTCGGAGGTGTGGGGTTACGGCATCGTCAATCTCATCGTCATCGCTGTCGGCGCCGGGTTGGTCGTCTTGGGCACCTACGTCGCCAAACGCCGCGCCGCAAAGCGGGCGGTCGTCTCGGTCGCCTGACGTTTCCGTAGCGGCCGCGGAGTGTCGCTGCTCCGCGGCCGAATCAGCGCGAGGCGCTCCGCCCACCTCCTGCGGCTATGCGCTCAAGGGCTTCGGAGAGCGTCACCAGTTCGGCCATGGAGATCGCACCCGGTGTCTCCGCCGCTACGAGGCGTTCCGCTGCCAAAGCCGTCAGGGTGCCGGTGGCGAGCGACTGTCCGACACCTTCTGCGGATATGGCCTCGTCCGTTCGTCGGTTCATCGCGATGAGATGCCATGCGTCGGGGCCGATATGCGGGCTCCTGGTGATCAGTCCTCGCGTTCGGGGCGCATGCGCAACGAGTTCCAGCGCCCGAGTCGCGATCCGACCACTCAGGGCGAGATAGCTTCGAACCGCGAGACCTCTTTGACGGCCAATGAGCACGTGGTCAGGGAAATCCGCGCGCAGGTAGCGTCGGCGTTTGCCTCCCGGACCCTCAAGGTGTCGATGTTCGCGGAAGTTCCACGTCTCGCGAAGGTCGGGCGGGCAATGCACCCGCGTGCCGACGAGTCCGGCCGTCCAAGCCGTGGCGGCGGCACCGTGATGCTCGCCTGTGCCCAGCAGGACACCGAGATCGATCTCATCGCCCGGCCGCGTCGTCAGCGCCGAGATCATCAGGGTGCTCAAGCCCGGGGCAAGGCCTGCACCGAGCAACGCACGCGCTCCCGGCCGGACCCGGTGACCGAGGTCGTCAAGGTAGGCGGCGGTCGCCGACACCTCCACGAGAGCGTCGAAATCCGCGAGGCTGGGGCACTCGATCCCCGAAGCGTTCACGAGGACGTCGTGGTCGGCCATGGCCATCTCAAGCGAGCGGAGGCCGGACCGGCTGCGGATGTCGATCGCCAACCCGCGTGTACTTGACCGGCTCGCGGGGGTCACGTCGTGGCCCGACCTGCGCAGTTCGGCGGTCAGCACGCGCCCCACAGCGCCGCTTGCCCCGAGGACGAGGGCCCTCATGGTTCGTTCCTCCCGGTCGGTCGCGTGAATGGCGCCGCATGCCTGTGTGGTAGCCGCGGCAGAGGCTGCGTCAACATTCCAAACATACGGTTGGATACGACCCTACGGGGCGCAGTCGGAAAAACCAAACGTGCGGTTGGAGTCTTGCTAGGCTTCAGGTATGGCCTGGGATACTGAGGCGACCCGCCGCAAACTGCTCGATGCCGGTGCGCGCCAATTCGCGGCGCTTGGATGCGCGGGGGCGCGGATGGAAGCGATCGGGCGCGATGCCGGGGTGAACAAGGAGCGGGTGTACCGATACTTCGGGAACAAGCAGGAGTTCTTCACCGCGGTTCTTTCTCGCGAACTTGTGACGCTCCTGGACGGCCTCACCGTCTCCGAGTCGGGTCCCCAGGGGGTGGCGGACTTTGCCGGCAAGATGTTCGATCGATTCTCCGACCGCCCCATGCTCCCTCGGCTGCTGGCTTGGGAGAGCCTAGAACTTGAGCGGGCTGTGGCGATCGAGCGCCGGCGACCGATGTGCGCTGCCACCGCCGCCAGTCTCGGTGCCGCGCTTCCCGGCATGAGTCGCCACGACGCCGAGCATCTGCTGTTCACCCTCATCTCCGTCACGGTGACCTGGGGCCTGTTGCCCCGCGTGGGCGACGCCGTGCTCACTCAACCCGCGCCTTCTGCGGAGCGCCGGGAAGCAATCATGAGCCAGGCTGCTGCGCTGAGCCGGGCGTATGGCACGAGACAGGTCTAGTGTCGGACCCCGGGGGAAGAACAGTGACCAGGTTCAGTCCGGAACGAGGGTGGTGAGGCTGGCCGTCGGTACGGACGGCGAGTCGCGGGGTCGGCGAGAGTCACACGTTCTTCGTGGCTATCGTGCGAGGGCACAACGAACGGGAATAGGTCGGCATGGCAGGAGTAGCGCTCGGAATCGGGGCAGGTCTCGGAGTAGCGGTCGCGGGCGGGGTCTGGCTGTGGCACAACCAGGGCGAAATCGGAACCCGCAGGCCGGTCAACGAGTGGGTCTTCACGCACATGAACCTGGTGATGCCCACGGAGCCGATCCCGCGCCCGATGAGCAGCCACGGCCTCGATCAGCGCGGCACCCTGCCCGCGATCAGCTATGAGTTCGGGGGCCGGCGTCGCACCCTCGCCGAGTTGCACGAACGCACCCACACCACCTCGTTCATGGTGCTGCACCGTGGTCACGTTCTCAGCGAGGAGTATCCGGGCCGATTCGCCGGCCCGGGCGTGCGCTTCCAGTGCTACTCGCTCACCAAATCGGTCACCTCGATGCTGGTCGGCATGGCGGTCGACCACGGCGAGATCGCCTCGATCGGCGATCCGGTCACCAAGTACCGTCCCGAGCTTGCCGGCAGCGCCTACGACGGCACGACCGTGGAGCAGTTGCTCGACATGACCAGCGGCGTCGGAGGGCTTGAGGACTGGACGGACCCCGGCGCCCCGATCCTGCGCTTCCAGGAAGCGGTCACCCAGGGTGGATCGGTGCTTGATGTGATCCGCGCGCAGCCGCGCGTCGCAGAGCCCGGCGCGGTGTTCAACTACTCGACCATCGAGAGCCACGTGCTCGGCTGGGTGCTCGAGGCGGCGACGGGCATGACGCTCGCGCAGAACGCGAGTGCGCGCCTGTGGTGGCCGGTGGGAGCCGAGTACGACGGCTACTACTTCCTCACCCGGGGCAAGCCGCGCACCGCACTCGGTGGTGGCTCGCTCAACGCGACCACCCGCGATCTCGCGCGAGTCGGGCTGCTCATGGCAAACAGCGGTCGGGTGGGATCAGGGCCGACCGCGACCCAGGTGGTCTCCGACGCATGGGTCGAGCGCAGCCGGGGCAGTGACAACCCGATACTGCAGGTCGGCGCGATCGAGGCGGGCGGCGGCTACGCGCACTACGGATATGCGAACCAGTGGTGGACGCTCGAGGGTCCCGGCCGCGTCTTCACCGGTCTGGGCGTGCACGGGCAATACCTGTGGATCGATCCGGAGAATCAACTCGTGATCGTGAAGACCAGCGCCTGGAACACCGCCGACGACCTCGACCGCGACCTCGAGACCGTCGCTGCGTTCCGAGCAATCACGAGTGCCTTGGTCGAGGGCGAGAGCGGTTAGGGAGCCGCTGGTCTTCGTTGGTCGAGGTCTGCACCTGCGGTTCGCGCAAGGTTTCGACAAGCTCAACCAGCGGTGGTCGCACTGATCGGCTCACGCCTTCAGGTAGCGGTCGGCGAACATGTCGACGACCACGTCGACGTGGCGGCCCCACGAGTCCCCCGAGGGCTCGTTGGCGACCTGCTGAGTGACGAGCCCGATGGCGAGCGCCATCCAGACCTCCGTCGCGTCCGGGTCCTCGATGCCGATTCTCTGCAGCTCGCCGAGCACGAATCCAGACACCTCCCGCGAGACCTCGTAGGCATCGCTCGACGGCTCGAAGCCCGGCACTACCCGCCAGAACATGAGTTGGGTGCGCGCCTGGTCTGCAATGGCGAAGGCGAAGAAGCGATGCCCCAACTGACGGAGCGCGTCGCGGGGGTCCGTGATCGGGGTGAGCCCAGCTGCCTCGTCCAGCAGCTGTCGGTAGCCCTCGCCGAACATCGTGTCGAAGATGGCGTTCTTGCTGTCGAAGTAGACGTACAGCGAGGGGGCGCGCATGCCGATGGCGGCGGCGAGGTCGCGCAGCGACCAGCCGTTGAGCCCGCGTGCCCGGGAGAGCGACCAAGCGGCCTCGACGATCTCTCGGCGCGAGGCCAAGTGGCGCTCGTGGCGCGTGACGGCCATCGCACTCCTAACAGTGTTCGGATATTGCTTGACAGGGAGGTGCTCCGGGCTCATCCTAACAATGTTAGGAAGGAGTGAGTCGTGATGAGGACCATCGATTCGATCACTGCGATCAGCAAGCAAACGGACGCGGGCGAGTTGGCGCTGGCGGCCTACGCCGCGCTGATCGAACTCCTCGACGAGCTGGACGATGACGACTGGGCACGCCCCACGGAATGCCCCAACTGGACTGTCGCCGACATGGTCGGGCATCTCATCGGCGCGGCGAAGGCTGGAGCCAGCAAGCGAGAGCTGGTGCGTCAGGCGATCTGGGGGTGGGGTCACAGCGCGGAATACGGCGGCAACCGATTCGATGCGTTCAACGCCCTCCAGGTGTCCGAGCACAGTGGGCTCACCCCCGCCGAGCGCATTGCGGCTCTTCGGGAGATCGCTCCGCGAGCAGTTGGCGGACGAATGCGCATGCCCAACCTGCTGCGCAGGCAGTCGATGCGGATTGACCAGGCCGGGTCGACCGCTGGGTTCCCGAACTCGGCCACGATCGCTCAGCTCGTCGACGTCATCTACACCCGCGATACCTGGTTGCACCGGGTCGACATCGCTCGCGCGACAGGATGGCGCCTGACCTTGGGCGCGGCGGACACCCGCATCGTCGAGGACGCGGTGCGCGAGTGGATCGGCCGGCACGGCAGCGCGGTCGACCTCACCCTCACCGGGCCCGCAGGAGGACGGTTCACCCACGGCACCGGCGGTCCCACGCTCACGCTGGACGCCGTCGAGTTCTGTCGAATCCTGTCCGGACGTGCCCCCGGCAGCGGACTAATGGCGCACAAGGTGCTGTTCTAGCCGGGCCCAGCGAGGCTCTGATGCTCCGCCACCGGTTGACTACGGTCCGAGATCGAGATCGACGGGTCCGCGATGAGGATCGTCCGTCACCGGGTCGAGGATCGTGAAGCCGAGGTTGCTGGCGGCGACTGCCATCTGCCTGTCGTGGGTCACCAGGGTGAGAGCGGTGGGGCCGAGGCGTAGTGCAGACGCGAGATGAATCGAGTCGGCACCACCAACTCGCTCGTCGAGAGCAATGGCCTTAGTGACCAACTCGTCGTTGACGGTCATCAGGAAGAACTCGTCCACATACTCGGTGACGATGTCCTGGTCGATGTCGGCGTCCCTGGTGACCCGACGCACCTCCAGTTCCATCAGCCGAGAGGCGATGAGGGCGTCGCCTCGTCCGGAGGCCTCTTCGAACCATGCTCGGGCCGCGGGAGACCGTTCGACGATGGCTCGTGCGAGGACGGAGGAGTCGACGTACCAAATCGGTTTGTCGGCCATCGAGTCGCGCCCGGTCCGCATCGAGTGCGGCACCGACCTCGACCGTCGTGGACGTCGTCCTGCGTTCGGTAGCCCGGCCGGCGTTGCGAGGGGGAGTGGGCAGGCCGGCGCGGACCAAAGCCTGGAACCGGGTCGGTGGGTTCGTCGGCGACGCGAACGAGCCGGTAGGCGGCGGCTCCTCGGCGCAGGATGATCACCTCGTCATCGTCGGCCGCGATCCACATCGCGGTCACTTCGGCCGAGTAGGTCTCGGTGACGAGATGCACAAGTTTCCTTGGCCATGCAACCCGATACCATCCCAGGTCTTCGTACCCGCCTGACACTGGATACTGACGCCCCGGCACGTGTCGGCACTCCGAGAAATCGTGACCACAGAGCGAACGGGTCTTGTGGGCACGGCCGCCAGCACTCAAGCCAGCACGCGTATGGCCGAGACGCACCGGGCAGTAGACCCAGTACGACGGTCTGACTCAAGTGCAGATCGCGAAGAAGCACGGACTCCACGTTCAAACTGTCCGAAAGCGACTCATCGAAGCCGGCGTCGACACCCGCGCTCGCCTGCGCGTGTTGCCGACGAGGACCTGCGGGCAGCTCGCGCAGCCAAGGACGACGGAGCCAGCTGCCCGGTTGCTGGCGCGTCGTCACGGAGCGCCGGAAGCACCATCGCGCACCACGCCGAAAATAGGCTCTGACCAGGGAGAGCACGAAAAGCAAGCCGGCCCCAGCATCGAGATGCTGAGGCCGGACCTTCGGGTGCCTAAGTAGCACGTTCGGCAACTCCGCCCCGAAGACAAAAACCCTGGTCAACCGCCTGTTGCGGGGTGTCTACAGGGTGTCCGCACGGCCCCAGAGTGGCGCTCCGAGGGATGATCGGGGGCCTGTCGTGAGGACTATCGAGACGGCTCAAACTTTTCTCACCGCCGCTGAGGTGGACCAGCTCGTCGGTGACTACCTCGCTGGGATGAGCGTCAAGTCCCTGGCCGAACGGTACGGAATCCACCGTGCCACGGTGTTCTCCCACCTCCGTCGTCGCAACGTGCCGAGCCGCCGACCGGGGCTCTGCCTCGATGAGAAGGCGGAGGCTGTGCGCCTCGCCCGAGCGGGTGTCTCGATGCGGGCGATCAGTCGTCGGATGGGCGTTGACCGCAAGGGCGTTCGTCTGGCTCTCGTCGAAGCTGGACTGATCGTGGACGGCACGCCCGCACTGGTGTAGCGCACCTGCGACGAGTCTTCCTCGGACGGTTCTCTTGCGGCGCGTTCGGCGCACCTTCTCGACAACGAATGCCGAGAGGAACCGATGATGGCTGGCCTGAGTGATACCGCGACCGACGAACGCACCGCACGCATGGTGCTGTCGATGCTCGTCGAGCCCAACGATCCAGTGACGGGCAGGCTGTTGGCCCAGGGCGGGGCGGTAGAGGTGCTCCGGCTTGCCACTCGCGATGGCGAGGTCAGCAGTCTCGACCCTGTGGACGCGCAGGTCTGGCGCGACCGCTTCCACACGTCCGAGGCGCGGAACATTACCGATCGGCTCGACCAGATTCAGCAGTCGGGAGTCCGAGCGCTGATTCCCGGAGATGCTCATTGGCCTGCTGCCCTTGATGATCTCGGTGAGGCCGCGCCGTATGTGCTGTGGGTTCGCGGTGCGTCGTCGTTTCTGGCTCGACCGTTGAGCGACTTCGTGACGATTACCGGGGCGCGGGCGTCCACTTCGTATGGAGATCATGTGGCTCGCGAGCTCGCTGCCTCCGTCGCCGCTAGTGAGCGAGTCGTCGTTGCCGGAGGTGCCTACGGGATCGAAGGAGCTGCACATCAGGCTGCTATCGCCGTGGGCGGCGACACGATTGCCGTCCTTGCCAACGGCGTTGACCGCCCGTATCCAGCTGGGCACCGTGACCTTCTCGACCGTGTGGCCGACGTTGGTGTGCTTGTCAGCGAGGTTCCGCCAGGTGCTGTTCCGACCCGGCATCGCTTCATCGCTCGGGCACGTTTGATGGCGGCACTCTCGTCGGCGACGGTTCTTGTCGAGGCTGGATTCCGCTCGGGTTCGTTGGCGGTGGCGCATCGTGCCTCGGAGCTGGGCCGAGCAGTGGGAGCGGTTCCTGGGCCGGTGACGAGCGCAGCGAGTGCGGGACCGCACAGCCTGTTGCAGACCGGCGTGGCGTCGCTGGTGACCGATGGGGCGGACCTTGCGAATCTCATGGAACGCCAGGGCTCGCGTCGTGCGGCGGTATTGCGAGCCGGACTTGCCGGGGATCAGGTTCGTCGGCCCCCATCCGAGCCCACGCGAACTCTGTAGAGCTACACGCTTCGGAAGACTGGTGCCGGAGGTCAGTGCTCGATGCGAGCAAGTTCAGGCTGCGCTGGTGCGCCGCCGCTCTCGCCCTGACGCTGTGCGCGGCGCTCGCGGGCGCGAGCCTTGACGAGCAGCACGACACTCACGGGGCCGAAGAGCACCATCTTGAACGAGTTCCACAGGCATATCAGCACGACGAGGTGCAGCCACCCTGGGCCACCACTGTCGATGGTGGTGGTGCACCAGTAGGCGACAACCAGGTAGGGCACGGCTAGCAGCATCGCGGGGAGGCCCCACTTGAGTCCCTGCGTTGTGCGGAGCAGGTCAAGGACGATGTTGCTCGGCATGTAGCGCCGGAGGAAGTATCGGACCTCGACGCTCGCAGTCCACAGTAGGCGGATCATGATGGGTTCCTCTCGACTCGCACGTGCTTCGTCGAGACGGTGCGTGGAGAGTGACCCGGGGGTCTGCCGCGAACGGCCCAAAGGTAAGGAGAAATCCGTCTCACCTTCAAGGCTACGCCGGCGGGCCGACATTTGGAAGGCATCAGATGGCTCGCCCTTGCCGCGTCTGACCGTGGTGGCCAACTCTGTCTGGCGTCTCCATCTCGCGCGTTGATGACATCGTGCGATCGAGGCAAGCCTTTGCCCTTGCCGCGTCGATCTTCTGCGCCTCGGAGGCGGGCGGTGCTCCGAGCGGCGTGTCGTCGATGACACGGTAGCGGTCTCGGTAGGCGGCGACCACTCGCGCGGCCTTCCGCCAGGTCGCGGCGCGGCGCGGGTCGCGAGGCGGTGCGCCAAGCACTCTCGTCCAGGGTGCCTCGTCGGTGAGAGCACGATCAAGGACGGCGTCAGCGCGTGCTTCAATGAGTTCTTCTCGCTCGGCGAGCGAGGCACGCATCTCGGCGTCGTGTACCGCGTTCGCATGTGGGATGAGTCCGGCGATGAGTCGCGGTGCTTTGCCGGCTCGGCCCGATCCAGCGGGTCGTGAAGTTGCTCGGGCGACTCGGTAGTGGATGACGGCGGCTATGTCGTCGGCGTCGCTGAACCCGCGGGCCGCGATGAGGCGTGGGAGCAGGGCTTCAAGGTTGTGGTGGTTGGCCTCGGCGCGGCGGAGTTCCGCGGCGAGTGGGCCGAAGGCTTCGGACTCGACGGCGGCTTGGGCTTGCTCGGCCGTGAGACCGGATGCACGGACGAGGGATGCCCAGCGGTCGTGCTGCGCGGCTGCGGCGATGGTCTCGTACTCGGCAGCGAGCTGCGCGATCGACCCCAATCGTTCCTGCTCGGCAGTGATCGTCTCGTGGGCCGACAGTTCCGCGCCGACGTGCTGGAGCACTCCCGTCAGGACGCTGCGGCTGCTCACGTTCGGGTCGTCGCCTGGGTGCGGCTGTTGATGGTCGTCGGCACGGTCGAGGACCACATAGGCATGATTCGCGGCACGTCCTCGGGTCATGGACACATAGAAGTTCTCCCTCGTCGCGGTCGGCTCGACCAGGACGTGCGCGGTGTCGGTCGTGATGCCTTGGGCTCGGTGTGCGGTGACTGCGTATCCGAGATCGACATGCTCGGCGACGTACGCGGCGGGTAGCACGATCGCGCCACCGTAGGATCGGCCTGGTCTGCGGACGGTGAGGCTGCCGTCGTCTCGAACGTCGGTGATGGTCCAGATGTCGCCGTTGCGCACCCAATCGTTCCCGTTGCTCGCCGTTATCTTCCGGTTGTTGCGTCGGGTGATGATGGTGTCCCCGATCCCGGCCTGGGTTCCGTCGCGCAGTTCCACCTCCCGATCCTGAACCAGAGCCTCGTCGATGAGGAGGTCAGCGCGGGCGCGCTCGTTGAGAGCGGTCACTTGTTCGCGGGTCTCGGCGATGAGGACGGTGACGCGTTCGGCGTCTCGGTCGGCCCGCCATGCCGTGTAGGCGGCCTCGGTCATGGTTTCGGGGTCGCCGTCTCGGATGCGGCCGTGGGTCAGGTAGGTGTCAATGACCGTGGTGTGGCCGTGGCGCAGGTCGAGGGAGGCGAGCTTCTCCCACGGCTGGTGGAAGCGGTGGACGTCGATGAGTTCGACGGTGTCGGTGCGGTCGTGGGCGAGCATCGAGAACGCGCCCCCGGCATCGGCCGATTGAAGTTGTGCGTAGTCACCGACGAGCAGCACCTTCGCGCCGACTTGTTGGGCTAGGCCGGTGATCCGGTCCAGCGAAAGAGTGCCGGCGAGGGAGGCTTCGTCGACGATGACCAACTGCCGTGAATGGAAGGTGTGTCCTTTGGTGAGGTGGTTCTGCCACCACATCGCGGTGTTCTCGGTCTCGATCCCGAGATCGTCGGCGAGGACCTGCGCGGCCACCGCGGACGGTGCGAGACCGACCACCGAGCCTTTGCCGTGTTCGGCCTCCCACGCTCGGCGGAGCGCGTTCATGGCGGTGGTCTTGCCCGCCCCAGCGGGGCCGACCAGCACGTCCAGCGCCCGCCCTGAGATCGCGATCCGTGTCAGCGCCTCGGCTTGATCCTCACCCAGTACCAGGCCGTCGGCATCGGGCTTGCGGGTGATCTTCTCGACGGTGGCGAGGGAGACGGTTGGGCCGGTGAGGTCGCGGGAGCGGTCTAGGAGCCGGTCTTCCGCGAGAAGTTGCACCTCGGAGGTGAAGATCGCCGAGTTGACTGGACGGAACACTGACGTGCCGTCGTCGCGGCGGAACACCAGGGGCGAGAGTGAGAGCTCGGGTGGGGTGAGTCGGAGGGATGCGAGCTGGGCGGCGTCGGTGACCATCGCGATGACGGCTTCGCGGTCGTTCATGGTGGCGAAGCGCCAGCCCATCGTCTGCCTCGTGGCTTCGGCCATTAGGTTCCACCTGCGCCAGGTCGAACGCTTCTCACCGACCGTCTCGACGACAGTTCGCCCGATGTCGCGGATCACATCGAGGGGGATGTCGTCGGCCCGCAACAACAACGGCCGGTCATTGTCGGTCGCGTCCATCGCCCACCTAGTGGCGTCCTTACCGAGGATCGCGGTGGCTCGAGTACGCCACTCCTCAGTCAGGTTGGCGAGAGATCGGACCTGCTTGTCGGGCCTGGTCGAGAGAGTCGCCTGAGCGCGGAGCTTCATCAACACTGCTGGTGTTGGGCGGCGGCCGTGCGCGGCGACGTATTCGTCGATGAGGCGGTCGGTCTCGATGCCGATGTGGCGGGCGCGGCTGGAGAACTCTGTCACCAGGGCTTCGGGGACGGCGGTGATGGCCCAGGCGGGATTGCGGTCGCGGCCCATGTCCCTGGCCTCCCATTCGACACCGAAGATGCGGGTCATGTGGTCGGCGAACACTGCCTCGTGTAGCTCCGACAGTGCGACCACTGCGGCGTGCATCGGCCTGCCGTCAAGCGAGCGCCACGTCCCGTCGAGCTTCGTCTTGGCCTTGTTGCTGATGACGACATGGGTGTGGAGATGGGGGTCGCCTGCGCGGGAGTCGAAGTGATCGAACGCGGTCGCGATCAGCCCCTCGACATCCACCTGCGCAACTGCTCCGTCGCCTGCGGTTGCGCCGGTGCGGGTGGCCGCAACCTCTCGTTCCATGAACGCAACCACCTCCGCAACCGCCCGATGGTGCGCGGCCCCGATCATCGCCTGCACCCCCGCGTCGGCGACCGCCCACAGCACGCTCGCGGACTTCGGGATCGAGAACGTGAAGTCGAACCCTGCGACCGCCCGACGCCCGGCCCGCGCGTTCTCCTCAGCCACGATCAGCGCGACAGCCTCGCCCTTCGCGCCCGGCGTCAGCGCGGCATCGAGCTTCGCGATCCGGGCCTCGATTCGCGCTGATGCATCTTTATAGGCGGGAACGCACGGCCAAGCGGGGTGTCGGTGATCGGGTCGTGCCCCATGCCCATGAGGAGCTGGAGCTGAGCTTCAGAGACACAGTCGCCGACAACCAGTTCGCCCTTGCCGAGCGACGCGACGCCCTTGCCGAGCCACCGACCCGGTGGGGTGCCTTCCTCGATGAAGTACCGGGTCAGCGGCGTCGAGAGAGGCCGCTCGCCATCGGCGGCCGCGACGGTCCTCAACAGGTACTTGTAGCCATCGCCCGCGCTCATCACGCGCATCGAAACCGTCATCGTTGCCTCCCATCCTGACGAGCAGGTGAGCACCGACGACCGGTGACATCTGCGGCGATAATGCTCGATCGACCTCGATCTGCAAGAGGCGTGTCCCCTCGGTAGTGGGTCAGAGAGACGAGCGGGCTGGGTGATCGGCGGCGGCTTGGTGTGCCAGTGAGCGGCTGTGAGGCCTGGGGTGGCGAGGGCGGCGCAGCGTGGCGTGGTCGTGCACCTGACAGGTGACCAGCCCGGCATCAGAACGAGAAGAACTGAGGTCGGGGTCGCCCGTCACGTGGAGCCCTCATGCACGACCAAGGAGACCAGTCGCCTCGGCTCAAGATTGGGTCGTTGTTCAGCGGCTACGGTGGCCTCGACCTTGCCGTCGAGCACGTCTTCAACGCCGAAACGGTGTGGTTCTCCGAACTCAACGAACCAATCGCTCGCGTCTTTTCTCAGCACTGGCCAGGTGTCCCGAACCTGGGCGACATCACCACCATCGACTGGCACGAGGTCGAGCCCGTGGACATCCTCATCGGCGGGTTCCCCTGCCAAGACGTATCGACGGTCGGAAAGCGCGCGGGTCTCGCCCCCGGCACGCGCTCTGGTCTGTGGGCACACATGGCCGAAGCCATCGACGCGCTCCAGCCCGAATGGGTCGTCATCGAGAACGTTCGAGGGCTGTTGTCTTCGCCGGCGACGCGGCCACCCACAGAAGGAGACCCCCATGACGCACGCAACCCCGGCGACGCAACCCCCGATGGTGCAACCGTTCGCGAGCTGGAACCCGACCCGTGGCATCTGGGAGACAACGCAGCTCGACCTCTACGGGCACTCGGCGCCGTTCTCGGCGATCTGGCCGACCTGCGGCTGGATGCACGATGGATCGGCCTACCGGCTTCCCTTATCGGCGCTCCTCACCACCGCCTCCGCGTCTTCATCCTCGCCCACCGCACGTTTCCGCACGCCGCTCGCGACCGACTCCGCCCGCGGTGGCGAGACTCTCGACCAGGTACGAGCGAGACGCGGGACGATCGCGCTCTCGCACCAGATCATCGACTTCGCTCTCCACGGACCGCATGGCTCACCGACCAAGAGACGCGAGTCGGAGACGCTGTGGTGCCTGATCGATGGGCTGTTCAACGCTGGGGACGTTACGCCGACGCCATCACCCGCTGGGAGCACATCACTGGGCGACCCGCACCCGCTCCGGCACTCCTGAACGACGCCGATGGCCCCCGCCCAGCCCCAGCGTTCGTCGAATGGTTCATGGGTCTTCCAACCGAATGGGTCACCGGCGCTGGCGGGCTGACGCAGAACCAGCAGATCACCGCTCTCGGCAACGGCGTGCTGCCTGTCCAGGCCGCATTTGCGATAACCGGCCTTCTCGACATGAGTTCTCGCCACATTCTTGTCCCGACTGAGGGGGCCTGACAGGCCCTCCCAGTCCGCTTCCTCGGCCTGTAGCGTCGATACCATGCCAGTGCTTGCAGTTGTTGGCGCGGGTTTCGGGCTGGGCGCCGCTGTTGCCGAACGTTTCGGCCGCGAAGGGTTCTCCGTCGCGCTCGTCGCCCGCAACCGTGACAAACTCGCCGCGCTCGCGACGCGCCTTCTCGACAGGGGTGTCAGCGCTCGCGGATACGTGGCTGATGTTCGCGACCAGAATGCGCTCCGAACCGCACTCGATGAAGCGGCGCAAGACCTCGGCCCGATTGATGTGTTGCAGTTCAGTCCCGTTCCCAGCGCACAGTTTCTCAAACCCATCCTTGACACCACAGTCGAGGACCTTCGAGTGGCCGCCGAGTTCTCGATCCTGGGTCCAGCGACGGCAATCGGCCAGGTACTGCCAAGCATGCTTGAACGTGGTGGCGGCACGATCCTGCTGATCAATGGCTCGAGCGCAGTCACACCGAACGGGAATGTCGCTGGAACATCGACCGCATTCGCCGGAGAGTCCGCGTACGGAGCCATGCTCCACGATGCGGTTGCTCCGGCTGGCGTGGGCGTTCGGCAACTGATCATCCCCGGAGCAATCAGCGGCGGCGATCCCCTCTACGATCCCGCGTCGCTCGCTGAGCGCATTTGGCGTCTCCACACCAGCGCGGGGCCGTTTCGTGCGACTGTGGGCAAGACCTCGTAGTACATAGCCGTTGGGTTCGTCGAACGGGGATGCGCGTGTTGTCCTATGCAGCCGCCGGGCGGATCGGGTGGGGGCACTGGCAGGTCCTCCCGGTCAAGATGGTCGATGCGGTTGTATGGAAGGTTGTATGGAAGGAGATCGTTCGCGCCTTGGGTGCGCCTCCAGTAGGACGCTCGGCGGGCGTCGCCGGCCGGGAACCCGGTGCAGAAATTAGGAGAGGCATGCGCAGGAAGAATGTTCTGTTCGTGGGCGCGCTGGGCACGATGCTCGCGCTCGCCATGACGGGCTGCTCGCCCGACCAAGGAGCTGAATCACCGCCGGAAACCAGCACCTCGGGGTCGACCCCGAGCCAGGCGCCTTCGCAGAGTCCGACGACGCAGAGCTCGGCTCCGCGCGGCGATCTGGCCACAGCGACATATGAGCTGGGCGGCGTCGAGTTCACGATGATCCTAGTTGAGGGCGGCACCTTCACCATGGGAGACGATGAGCGCGCCGCTGAGGGCGGCACGCAGGTAGCAAACCAGGCGGGCGAGCATGAGGTGACGCTCCCGTCGTACACGATCGGCGAGACGGAAGTGACACAGGCGCTCTGGGACCAGGTGATGAACGGCAGTCACAACGAGCGCGATCTCAACATCCCAATGGCGAGCATCACGGTGCCTGATAGTCGCGAGTTCATTGACCGTCTCAATGAGCAGGCGCATGCGGCAGGGATCATTCCCGAGGATCAGAACTTCCACATGTTGACCGAGGCGCAATGGGAGTTTGCCGCTAAGGGCGGCAACAACAGCCAAGGATTCCGGTACGCAGGCAGCGACAACCTGGCCGAAGTTGGCTGGACCAGTGACGACGGTGGCAGCGTTCACCCGACGAAGCAAAAGAAGTCAAACGAGCTCGGCCTCTACGACATGAGTGGAAACGTCTACGAATGGGTCTCGGACTACGCCGCACCGTACCTGAGCGAGCCCCAGATCGACCCGCTGAACGACACTCCGAGCGACAACTTCATCAAGCGCGGCGGCAGTTTCTATTACAACGACCCGTACCGTTTCACCACGACCTACCGGTACTTCTACTCGGCCACGGACCACACCATCGGACTGCGAATCGGGCTCTCGTAGTCAGACGTGCTCGGGGTCCCAGCCAAGGAACTGGCCGGTGTTCAGCGTGCCGATCACTGCCAGGTCTTCGGGACTGAGCTCAAAGCCTGTGACCGAGATGTTCTGCCCGATCCGTTCGGGGTTCGCTGACTTCGGGATGATGATACGTCCCTGCTGAAGATGCCAGCCGAGGATGATCTGTGCCGGGGTCCTGCCGAGGCGATGTGCGATCCGGTTGATCTGTGAGTCTTTCGGCCCTGAGCCCATGCCGAGTGGCGAGTAGGCCTCGGTGGCGATCCCGTGTTCAGCGGCGAACGCTTGCAGTTCTTTCTGCTGATAGCTGGGGTGGTACTCGATCTGGTTGACCGCCGGGACAACACCGGCACGGTCGATGAACTCGGTGAGGTACTTCTGCGTGAAGTTCGAGACGCCGATCGAACGGATCAGTCCCTCGTTCTGCGCGCGCTCCATCTGCGACCATGCATCAAACCGCTTGCGGTGACGGGGTACCGGCCAGTGGATGAGATACAGGTCGACGTAGTCAAGGCCCAAAGCGGTCAAGCTGTCTTCAAGCGCGGCCCTCGCGCGCCCCATGTCGCCGGTGTCGAGTTTCGTGGTCACGAACAACTCATCGCGTGGTACTGCGGAGTCGCGGATCGCTTGCCCGACGCCGCGCTCGTTGTAGTAGGCGGCGGCCGTGTCGATGTGTCGGTAGCCAGCAGCGATCGCCGTGCGCACGACGGGCGCGGTCTGTCCGCCGGTTACCTGCCAGACACCTAACCCGATCTGCGGGATCGTGTTTCCGTCGTTGAGGGTGATGCTCGGGATCATCACTCCGAGTCTTCCTGGTCTTGGCTTGCGGCCCACGACGCGAGGAGCAGGAGCTTCTCCGACGTTGGGCTCCCGGGTTCCGCCGTGTAAGTCAGTATTTGCAGGCCGGGCTCGCCGGGGGCTTCGAGGTTGTCGAACTGCAAGCTCAGTTCGCCGACCGCGGGGTGGTCGTAGCCCTTGGTGCCGGTGCGGTGCTCGTGTACGTCATGGTCGGCCCAATCACGGCGGAACTGCGGGCTGCGGGTCGACAGCTCACCGATGAGAGCGGTGAGTTCCTCGTTCAGCGGGTCTTTGCCTACCTCGAAGCGAAGGGTCGCGGCGGTCAGACTGCACGCCATCGGCCAATCCTTGTAGAAACCCGGAGCACGCGAGTCGAGAAACGCGAACCTGGCAAAATTCGGTCGCTCGGACTCGAACAACGGCGCGAACAATGCGCGCCCCAGCGTGTTCCAGGCGATGATTTCTTGGGTCACGTCGTAAATGACGGCCGGGGTCGTAAACGAGTCGAGCATCCGCTGCAGGGACGGGCGCACCTCCCGTGCTCCCCCGGAGCGGGGTTCGGTGGCGGGGCGCGCGAGCGCGAACAGGTGCTCGCGCTCCACATCGGTGAGCCGAAGCGCACGGGCGAGAGCGTTCAACACGCTGTCGGAGGCGCCCTGGAGGTTGCCGCGTTCAAGGCGCGTGTAGTAGTCCGTGCTCACGCCTGCGAGTTCGGCGACTTCCTCGCGGCGCAGGCCAGGCACGCGGCGCTCGTCGCCCCAGTCGGGCAGCGCCACCTCCGCGGGCGTGAGGTTCGCGCGCCGCGACACCAGAAACTCGCGAATCTCGTCTTTCCTGCTCATGGGTCTATCCAAGCCGATACCGGCCGAGAGTTGGCAGGGTCCGCCAGACCCTCCCGGGGCGCTGAACGCATCAGGCATGCTGAGTCTCATCTCCTCCGTTTCCGAGGGATCGGGTCATCGGCAAACCCCCAATGACGGAATGGAGGAGTAGCAGAGTGACAGCCTTGCGTCGAACTAACACGGGCCTTCCGCCCTGGTCATTGGCAGTAGTCGCGATGCTGCTCGTCCAGCTGGCGAGCGCGTTGTCGGTGACCGTGATCGACCAGGTTGGATCGGCGGGGACCGCCTGGCTGCGGCTGAGTTTCGGCGCGGTCACGCTTTGGCTGCTCGTGAGGCCGAGCATCCGATCGATCCGGCGTGCAGATGTCCCGAAACTACTCGCGCTCGGGTTGACGACTGGGTTGATGAACACCTTCTTCCTCGCAGCCGTGGACCGCATTCCCCTGGGCACGGCCGTCGCGATCGAGTTCCTCGGTCCGCTCAGTGTGGCCGCACTCACGAGCAAGAAGCGCCCCGCGCTGGTCTGGCCGCTCTTGGCACTCGCCGGTGTCGTGCTGATCACAGCACCGTGGCGAGGCAGCGTCGACCTGCCCGGAGTGGGGTTCGCTCTCGCCGCCGCCGTCTGCTGGGGTCTATACAACATCTTCACGCAGTTGGTCGGCGACCGCTTCACAGGCATCAGCGGGCTTGCGCTCGCGCTGCCAATCGCGGCGATGCTCACCGCCGCCGTCGGTCTGCCCCAGGTCATCATCGGGCAACCAGACTGGTGGGTCCTGCTCCTCGCGGCGGGGATCGCCCTGCTGGCACCAGTGATCTCATTCGGACTGGAGATGCTTGCGCTCAAGAGGATGACCCACAACGCCTTCGGGACTCTGCTCGCTATCGAGCCCGCGTTCGCGCTCGTGATCGGCCTAGTAGTGCTGGCGCAGTCGCCCGACCTCTTCCAGGTCATCGGCATCCTGATCGTGATCGTCGCGGGGATGGCAGCGCAGCGAGGCGGTGGCAGGGAGCTGCAGGCGACTGCACTTTGACGGCTCGCTGGGAGGGCATGGTAGGCCCTCCCAGCCAAGGGCCATTCGATGCTCCGATGGTTCTGCACAAGCAACCTGGAAGGAAGAGGATGATCCTCGAAGAGACCTACCCGCTGGCGAACGGCACCGTGATCCCGAGGATCGGGCTCGGCACATGGATGATCGACGACGACAACGTGGCCGAGGCGATCCGCCAGGCAGTCGCGCTCGGCTACCGTCATATCGACACCGCCGAGGGCTACGGCAACGAGCGCGGTGTCGGCGAGGGAGTGCGCACCTGCGGCGTGCCCCGAGAGGAGTTGTACGTCACCACGAAACTCGAAGCCGACTACAAGACCTACGACGAGGCAAAGGCAGGCATCGAGGGCTCGCTCGCGGCGCTCGACATCGGCTACATCGACCTGATGATCATCCACAGCCCGTGGCCGTGGTCCCAGTTCCGTAGCACGGATCGTCACTTCGCCGGGAACCTCGAAGCGTGGCGCGCGCTCGAAGAGTTCCATCAGGCGGGCAAGATTAGGTCCATCGGGGTGTCCAACTTTGAGCAGCCGGACATCGAGAACCTGCTCGAACACGGCACCGTGAAGCCCGTCGTGAACCAAGTCCTCGCGCACGTCACGAACACCCCCTTCGACGTGATCGATTACTGCCAGACCCAGGGCATCCTGGTCGAGGCCTACTCGCCCGTCGGCCACGGGGAACTGCTGCAGAACCAGGAACTCGTCGCGATTGCCGACAAGTACGGTGTCAGCGTCCCCCAGTTGTGCATCCGCTACACCCTCCAGCTCGGACTTCTGCCTCTCCCCAAGACCGCGAACCCCGATCACATGCGCGAGAACGCCGACGTGAGCTTCACCATCTTCGACGAAGACATGGCGACGCTGAGGAACCTCGCCCCCATCAAGGACTACGGGCAGCACAGCGAGTTCCCCGTCTTCTGGCGAGACTGATCGGACCCTGGCTGGAGAAGCGAGCGAAAGGGAACCGCGGCGGCCATCAGCAGCCGAGCGTTCTTGGTATCTGCTGCCCGTGGCTGCTGCTCCTCTCGACGACCTTCGGGCCGATCTCGATGGACCTCTACTTGCCTGCCCTCCCTGCGCTGACGGTGGAGCTCGGCGCGCACACCTCCGTCGCGCAGCTCACTGTCACGGCCTGCCGGATCGGCCTTGCCGTCGGCCAGTTGGTCTCCGGCCCGATCTCTGATCAGTACGGACGCCGTCGTATCCTGCTCATCGGGATCATCGCCAGCATAGTGACCTCGGTACTGTGCGCGATCAGCCCGAACATCGAAATCCTCATCGCTGTTCGGTTTGTGCAGGGTCTCGCTGGCGGAGTCGGTATCGTCATCGCCCAGGCCGCTGGCCGCGACGTGTTCGACCGCAAGGAGCTCATCCGCTTTTACGGCCGACTCACTGTCACCGGGTCAATGGCGGCAATCGCCGGGCCCATGCTCGGCGGATTCCTCAACACCTTCGTGGACTGTCGTGGCCTGTTCGCGTTCCTCGCCACCTCGGGGTTCTGATTCTGGTTGCGGTGCTCGTGATCTTCCGCGAGACGCTGTCAGTGGACCAGACGCACCAGCGCCGGCCTCAGCCCAGACGATGCGAGACTTCCGCACCCTCGCCCGCGACCGGGTTTTCGTTGGCGCGATCCTGAACCAAGGATTCATGTACGCCGCCGTGTTCGCATACCTTGCTGGTTCCACGTACGTGCTTCAAGACATCTATGGGCTCTCCCCACAGGGGTATGCGGCATCGTTCGCTTTCAACAATGTCGGGGTGTCATCGCGGGGTGGCTCGGTGACTCTCGGCGACCACGGCACTCGTTCGAACCAGCGTTCCATCAGGCGGGTTCCGATCCTGCCGCCCGACCGTGCCGCACCCTGCCCTTCGGTATCGGCATCACGCTTCTGCGCTCCGCACCGCCCATCGTCACCGACCTACGAGCCTGGCCCAACCGCCCCGACGCTTCCCAGCTCCGCGGCGACCGCACCGACCTCGAAGCCCTCCTACGCCACCCTGGTCATGAGGGCTCGCTATGAGGTCCGTGTATGTCCCCTACAGCAGCCGAGTGGGGTACTCACCGACCTCGATTCATGACTCCTGTGCATGAATCGAGGCCGATTGGCATTTCACAGCAGAATCGCTACGGGCCAGCCTTGAGCCACGGCACACGCCTCGCCATCTCAAGGAGAACCCATGACCGCCTACAACAACTCCTACGACGCGAAGGTCGACCTGACCGCGGAGATCGTCAAGGAGCTCGCCGGCGAGGGCTTAATCGCCGCGATCAAGGAGTTCAAAGCAGTCGACCGAAAGGACGAAAGTGTCTAAGAGAAGAAAGCGCTTCGGGCGAGTGGCCGCGGTTGCGGCAACACTGGCCCTCGCGGCTTCACTCCTGGCTGGGTGCAGTGGTGGCGGTGGCGACACAGTTCGCTTCACCTTCAGCAAGCGCGAAGCCATCGAGTTCATGACGAAAGTCGTCGATGAATACAACGCCAAACACGGCGGCAAGGTCATCATCGACACTTCGGGCGTCGACGTCGTGTCGGCCAGCTTCGTGCGCGGTAACCCGCCAGACCTGATGCTCGCCAACTACAACACGGAGGTCGCCCGTTTCGTGGACCGTTGTACGCTCAGCGACCTGGGTAGCACCGAAGCGGCGGCGACTGTTGACCCCAATTACCAACCGCTGCTGGATCAGTATGGCGTTTGCCCGGGACGACAGAGCGCTTTGCCGTACTCGATCATGGCGGCATCCGTCATCTACAACAAAGAGATCTTCAATGCCCACCACATTGACGTCCCCACGACGTGGGATGAACTGATCGCGGCGTGCGACAAGTTGCGGGCAGAGGGTGTCACCCCCTTTTACGCCACGCTCAAAGACGGCTGGACGGTCGGTCAGGGCTGGTATGACTACTCCGTTGGCGGATCGATCGACGTCATTGACTTCTTTGAGCAGCTGAAGGCCCAAGGCGCCGATGTCAATGCCGACTCTGCCGCGTCGTTCCAGAAGAACTTCGACGAACCAATGCTCAAGATGCAAAAGCTCGTCGCGAACTACACTCAGCCCGGTGCGGAAGGTCGCGCCTATGCCGACGGCAACCTCGCATTCGCCGAGGGTGAGGCAGCAATGTACCTGCAAGGGCCGTGGGCGTTCAGCGAAATCGCGAAGGTCTCGCCCAACCTGCAGCTCGGCACGTTCCCGTTGCCGATGACCGCGAGCGCGAATGATCTGAAGGTTCGCGTGAACCTCGACCTGGCAGCGATGATTCCGGACCGCGCCCGCAACCCGGAGGGTGCGCGCAAGTTCCTGGAGTACCTGTACCAGCCCGAGATTATTCAGGCGTACAACGAATCGCAGCTGGGATTCACGCCGTTACAAGGAGCGGCTTTGCCGAGTGACCCCCGCGTCGCCGGAATGATTCCCTTCATTGACTCGGGCGCGATCTACCAGGGGCCGTCGGTGCTGGTGCCGAGGACCATTCCGGTCGATGCATACGCGCAAGCGATGGCACTCGGCGGCAGCGCTCCGGAGTATCTGTCACGGATGGACGCCGACTGGGCACGCCTCGCCGCGCGTGCCCCGGTGAGAAGGGGCTAAGCACATGACCACGACGACGACACCCGTCACGGGCGGCAAGAAGGTGCGCAGCACCCGTAAAGTTGAACCGATCTATTGGTTCTTCCTCCTGCCGACCCTCGTGTTGTTCACGCTTGCGATTACCGTGCCAGCGGTTGTCGGCATCTTCTTCAGCTTCACCGACTCGATCGGCATCGGCGAATGGCGATTCAACGGTCTCACGAACTACAAGGCGGTCTTCAGCGACCCAGCCATCTTGCAGAGCTACCTGTTCACCTTCGGATTTGCGCTCGCGACGGTCATCGTGGTGAACGTGATCGCGTTCTTGCTGGCAGTGCTGCTGACCTCACGCGTGCGGTTCAAGACTGGATTGCGCACGATCTTCGTGATTCCGATGGTCATTTCGGGCATCATCATCGCGTACGTGTTCAACTTCTTGTTCTCGAACTCGCTGCCTGGGCTCGGTGAGGCGACGGGCATCAGTTGGCTCGAGACGAGCTTGCTGGCCAACCCCAACTGGGCATGGTTGGCGATCGTGATCGTCACCGCGTGGCAGGCGATCCCCGGTACTTTGCTGATTTACCTCGCCGGATTGCTTGCGGTTCCCGGTGATGTCTACGAAGCCGCGGATATGGACGGGGCGAGCAAGTCGCAGCAACTGTGGAAGATCACACTGCCGCTGGTTGCCGGATACGTCGTGATCAACATGATTCTTGGGTTCAAGAACTACCTCGCGGCATACGAAATCATCGTTGGTTTGACCAACGGCGGGCCGGGCACCGCGACGCGAAGCATCGCGATGACGATCGTCGGCGGCTTCAACGGCGGCGACTACGCCTACCAGATGGCGAATGCGACCATTTTCTTCATCATTACGATCATCATCTCGTTGCTCCAGTTGCGGCTCACGCGCGGAAGGGATTCACTGTAATGCCCGCTCCAACTCCAATCGCCGACGACGGCGCCGCCGTGGTCGTGCTCGATGAAAACCCGCAAAAGGGCAAGAGCCGCTTCGCCAAGATGGAGCGCGTCAACTGGTCGGGCACGATCATCTTGATCTTGTGCTCGGTCACGGTGCTACTGCCGCTTTATGTGACGGTTGCCATGGCGTTCAAGACGACCGGCCAGGCCGTCGACGGCAATGCCTTTTCGTTTCCGAATCCGTTCTCGACCGAGGGCTTCGTGCAGGCCTGGAACCTCACGAAGTTCCCGGTCGGTGCTGGCATCTCGCTGTTCGTTACGGCGGGCACCGTGTTGCTCACGATCATTCTCGCGGCGTTTTCCTCGTACGCGATCGTGCGCAACTGGGATCACAAGTTCTTTCGCTACTCGTTCTTCTACGTGCTGGCAGCGATGTTCATTCCGTTCCCGGTGGTTGCCCTGCCGCAGATTCAGCTGACGGGCCGCGTCGGTCTCGACAACCCGCTGGGTGTCGTGCTGCTGGCGTCGATGTTCCAATTGAGCTTCAGTGTGCTGTTGTTCACGGCCTTCTTGCGCTCGATTCCGCTCGAACTCGAAGAGAGTTCGCGCATCGACGGTGCGTCGACTTGGCAAACGTTCTGGCGCATCATCTTCCCGCTCCTGGCTCCGATGAGCGCGACGGTTGCTATTTTCGCGTTCCTGTATGCCTGGAACGACTTTATGATGCCGTCGCTGATAATCTCTGATCCGGCGCTACAGACTCTGCCAGTGCGGCAGAACCTGTTCCAAAGCCAGTTCGCCAACAACTACAACGTGTCGTTCGCGTCGTACTTGATGGCGATGGCCCCCGCGATCGTTGCCTACCTGTTCACGCAGCGTTGGGTGATGGAGGGTGTCACCCAGGGCGCCGTCAAGGGCTAAAGCCCGACGCAAAGCACGGTGGTCTGGGCGGGATGCCGAGACCTCCGTGCTTTGCCCATATCCACACATCTATCTAGGAGACTCGCGCAATGCCAGCCCCGTCCGCCATCGAGCAACTCGCAGCGGCCGACCCCGCCTCGTGGTGGCGCCAAGCGGTCGTCTACCAGATCTACCCGCGCAGCTTTGCCGACTCCAATGCCGACGGCATCGGCGACCTGCCCGGCATCACGGCGCGCGCCGACTACCTCGCCGACCTCGGTGTCGACGCAGTGTGGCTCAGCCCCTTCTATCCCTCCGAGCTTGCCGACGGCGGCTACGACGTGGCTGACTATCGCAACGTTGACCCGCGCCTGGGCACTCTCGAAGACTTCGACGAGATGATCGCTGCTTTGCATGCGCGCGCCATCAAGGTCGTTGTCGACATCGTGCCGAACCACACTTCAGATCAGCACGAGTGGTTTCAAGAGGCGCTTGCCGCAGGGCGTGGCTCGGCGGCTCGGGAGCGGTACATCTTCCGCGATGGGCTCGGCGAGTACGGCGACGAGCCGCCGGCCGATTGGGAGTCGGTCTTCGGTGGCCCGGCCTGGCACAGGGTGGCCGACGGACAGTGGTACTTTCACAGCTTCGCCAAAGAGCAACCCGACCTCAACTGGGATCACCCGGATGTGCATGAAGACTTCTTGAAGACCCTGCGCTTCTGGTCAGACCGCGGCGTTGACGGTTTCCGAATCGATGTCGCGCACATGCTGACGAAAGATCTTTCCGAACCGCTGCCGAGTGCTGCCGAGTTGGCTGAAATTCCAGTTGATGGCAACCACCCACTTCTTGACCGCGACGACGTGCACGAGATCTACGCCGAGTGGCGCAAGGTCTTTGACTCGTACGACCCGCCGCGAAGCGCTGTCGCCGAAGCGTGGGTGCACTTCGATCGCGTGCCGCACTACGCGAGTGCCGAAAGTCTCGGCCAGGCCTTCAACTTCGACCTGCTGCAGGCCGATTTCGCGGCACCGCAGTTCCGCGAGATCGTCAGCCACAACCTGCGACTCGCCGAGCGCTCGGGCTCGTCGAGCACCTGGGTGCTTTCAAACCACGACGTGTTCCGCCACGCCACCAGGTACGGCTTGGTACGCCACGACCACGAGACTTCGGCGCCGTGGCGCCACGTCGGCGGGTGGCTTGAAGCCGGCGCTGCCGAGTCGCAACTCGACCGCAAGGCGGGGGAGCGCCGGGCGCGCGCCGCGACGCTTTTCTTGCTGGGCCTTCCGGGCTCGGCGTATCTCTACCAGGGTGAAGAGCTCGGCCTGCATGAGGTCGCCGAAATCCCGGCCGAGCAGCGTCAAGACCCCACGTACTTCCGCACAAATGCGGAGTCGTTTGGGCGAGACGGATGCCGCGTGCCGCTGCCGTGGGCAGCATCCGGGCCCTCATTCGGCTTCGGCGAAGGCGGCGCGCACTTGCCGCAGCCGGCTTGGTTCGCCGAGCACTCCGTCGCCAGCGGAAACGACGACCCTGAGTCGACGCTCAACCTCTACCGCCGTGCGCTGCAAGAGCGCGCGAGGCTACAGACGGGCGGAGACCTGGAATGGGTCGAGACCGGCCGCGACGACGTGCTCAGCTTCCGCCGCCCGAACGGCTGGACTGTCATCACCAACTTCGGCGCCGAGCCGTACGAGACCGACACTTCGGCCGCCGTGCTTTCAAGCGCCGTAAGCGTCGACGGGCTCGTGCCGGGAGACACCACGATCTGGCTCGCGGATGCCTAGCCCCCACGCTCCGGTCGCGCAACACGCCGTCTGACTCCTCTTCGCCAGGCTGGTTGTGAGTCAGTTGGCTCGAGACGGTTTGGGGGTTGATGGTGTCGATTGGTCCGGAAGCGTCGGAGTCGAGTTCATCGAAACCGAGAACGCCCTCGTCGAAGACCTGACCGAGGTGGCTCGCAACGTCGCGCGCTCGAGTTGGTGGGCTTGTCACGCTCAACGTGGCACTACCGGCAGCATCCGCGTGCCGGCGTCGCTGACCCGATCCCGCAAGCCGAGCGCGCTTACGAGTCGCGTATTAGCGAGCAGGAGCGGGAGGTGATCGAGGAGCTGATTTTGCTGGGGTGGGCGCGAGGCGATTCGGTTGATGAAGGATTCACTGGCGCGTGGAGCGACGGGACAATGCTCGGCTCTCGCCGCTCCTGGTGGCGGATCACGGCTGGGCTGGAGCAGTCGTTTCGCCCCAAGAGTGTGACCGCTCGGACCTGGACGTGCGCGAGGCGGGCAAGGATGAGCCCCAAAGTGCCCCCGGCGTGGCATTGGCAACGTGACATCGCACTATCATGGCCATGACAGGGCCGTGCGGTCACGGCACCACCGAATAGGGGATAGACGGGTGACGACCGTGAACCTTCAGCCGCTCTCAAACGCGCTAAGCATCCGAGGGCGCGTCACCCGCGCACTCCGTGCGGCGATCATCTCGGGCGAGATGGCTCCGGGCGAACTGTACTCAGCCCCGGCCCTGGCGGCGAAGCTCGGCGTCTCGGCGACTCCGGTTCGTGAGGCGATGCTTGACCTGTCCAAAGAGGGTTTGGTGATGATGGAGCGGAACAAGGGGTTCCGTGTCACCGAAGTCGACGACAAGTATCTCGACGAGATCACCGAGCTCCGCCAGCTCATCGAACCACCCCTCGTGCGCGATGTTGTGCCCCTCATCCCTGATTCAGACCTCCCGGACCTCCGCGCAGCCGCTCAGAGGATCGTCATGCATGCTGCACAGCACGATCTCGTCGAGTACACCGAAGCGGATCGCGCCTTCCACCTGGCCCTGCTCCGTTATGCAGGCAATGAGCGTGTCGTTCGACTCATTGACGACCTGCGCAGCCAAGCGCGTCTGGTGGGGCTGATCAGTCTCGCCGATCGCGGGGAGCTCGCACAGTCCGCCGAGGAGCATCTCGCCATCGTCGACGCGATCGCCGAGCGAGACCCTGAGCGAACGTACCGCCTCATGGTCAAGCACATCAGCCAGACCCGGAGCACGTGGGCAGGACGCCCCTCGCTCGACGGCTGACCGCCTGACGCAGATTCCTCCTTGACCATGGGTTGGCGATCAGTACAATTGCACATGGCACATGTCAGTGACGGCACACGCCTCGCCATCTCAAGGAGAACCCATGACCGATCAGAACAAGCCGTGGCGCGGCGTTTACGTCGCCACCGCGCTCCCTTTCAACGACGACCTGTCTGTCGACTACGACGGCTACGCGGAGCACGTGCGGTGGCTGGGTGAGAACGGAGTGCACGGCGTGACGCCGAACGGCTCCCTGGGCGAGTACCAGACACTCTCCGACGAAGAGCGCGCCCGCGTCGTCCGCACGGCCGTCGATGCCGCGCCGGCCGGCGTCGGAGTCATGGCGGGCGCGGGATCCTACGGTGGCTTGCAGGCGCGCCGCTGGGTGGAGCAGGCCGCGGATGCCGGCGCATCGTCGGTCCTACTGCTGCCTCCGAACACGTACAAGGCCACCCGCGAGGCCGTGGTGGACCACTACCGCGAGGCCGCGAAGGGCGGGCTCCCGATCGTCGCCTACAACAACCCCTACGACACGAAGGTCGACCTGACCCCGGAGATCGTCAAGGAACTCGCCGGCGAGGGCCTAATCGCCGCGATCAAGGAGTTCACCGGCGACGTGCGCCGCGCGTACCAGATCAAAGAGGTCGCCCCCGACCTGGACCTGCTGATCGGCACCGATGATGTGGTCCTCGAGCTGGGTATCGCCGGTGCGGTGGGCTGGGTCGCCGGCTATCCGAACGCGCTGCCGCAGGCGAGTGTGCGTCTGTACGAGTTCGCCACGTCGGGAGACCCCGCGCAGTGGGCGGAGGCGCTGCCGATCTACCGCGACCTGCACTCGCTGCTGCGCTGGGACTCGCTGACCGAGTTCGTCCAGGCCATCAAGCTGTCGATGGATGTCGCCGGACGCAAGGGTGGCACCACGCGGCCGCCGCGAACCCCGCTGGCGCCCGAGGTCGCCGCGCAGGTGATCGCGGACACCGAAGCCGCGCTCGGCAAGGGCTACAAGTAACCCATCCCGGCGGGGAGGGAACCGGCAGTCGAGAACGCCGCACCCCCCGCCGCAGATCCGACCAGGAGGTGTCCGATGAGCACGTTGCGGTATCTGAATGCCGACACCGTCAGGGAACTGATTTCGGTGGCGGACGCGGTGGACGCCCTGCGGGCTGCCCTGGTCGAGGGAACTGCCGACCCCGAGAACGACAGCCCACGGCTGTTCAGCCCAGCGCCGGGCGGCGAGTTCCTGCTCATGCCCACCCAGGGCGTGTCCTTCAGCGGGGTGAAGACCCTCACACTCGCCCCCGACAACCCACGCCGCGGACTACCGCGAGTCCAGGGTTTGTACACTCTGTTCGGCAACGACGATCTCGCCCCCGTGGCGTTGCTGGACGCGACCGAGCTCACCCTCATCCGCACGCCGGCGACCACGCTGCTCGCCGCCACGCACCTGCTCGAGGCGCGCGGCTTCCACCGTGCGGGGCTGACCGTGACAATCATCGGCACCGGGCCGCAGTCGGATAGGCATGCGCGTGGTGTACACGACCTCCTACAGCCTGCGGAGATTCGCGTCATCGGCCGAGTGCTCGGTCGTGCGACACCTCTGGTGGACCGCCTGCGCGCCGACGGCATCCCCGCACGTGAAGGCACCGCCGAGGATACTCGCGACGCAGACGTCGTCATCTGCGTCACCTCCAGCAGCACCCCGGTCGTCAACGACGCCGACATCTCTGACCATGCGATTGTGCTCGCGGTCGGCACTCACGGACTGCACGCACGCGAAGTCCCTGCCGCCTTGGCCCGTAGGGCCAATGTCGTGGTGGAGGGGCGAGCTTCGGCTATGCGTGAGGCCGGGAACCTCATCCCCGCGCGCACCGTCGCCGAGTGGGAGGCGGTACGGCTGCCGAACCTGCAGGAACTCGTCCGGGGCACCGTGAACGTCGCTCCTGACCGCCCCACCCTGTACTCCGGCGTGGGGATGGCGTGGGAGGACCTGGTCATCGCCGTCGCCATGCACCACCGATCGACCCCTACTGTAACGAAGGAGCACCCATGACCAGCACCATCGACACCACCGTTGACGCGCTCGTGAGGGACGCCGAGGTGGCTTACCGGGTCTGGTCCCGCGTCTCGCGCGCCGAACGGGCCCGCGCACTGCGGACGATCGCGGACGCACTGGATTGTGCCGCCGACGATCTGGTGGCCGTCGCCCAGGCCGAGACGCATCTGGCAGAGCAGCGGCTGCGCGGCGAGCTTCTGCGCACCACCTTCCAGCTCCGTCTGTTCGGCGAGGTGCTCGAGGAGGGAAGCTACCTCGATGCGCGCATCGATCACGCCGACCCACAGTGGCCGATGGGCGCGCGTCCCGACCTGCGCCGCACGAACCAGGCGGTCGGCCCGGTCATCGTCTACGCAGCCAGCAACTTCCCGTTCGCGTTCAGCGTCGCCGGCGGCGACACTGCTTCCGCCCTTGCAGCAGGAGCGAGTGTGATCGTCAAGGCGCACGCCGGTCACCCGGAGCTGTCCCGCCGTACCGCTCTGGTGGTTCAGGCCGCCCTTTCCGCAGTAGGCGCCCCCACCGGGCTGTTCGCACTCGTGGAGCGTCGCGAGGACGGCCTGCAGGTGCTGCGCGACCCGAGAGTGAAGGCAGGGTCGTTCACGGGCTCGATCCCCGGCGGCCGGGCATTGTTCGACATCGCCACTTCACGACCTGAGCCGATTCCGTTCTACGGCGAACTCGGCAGCGTCAATCCCACCTTCGTCACCGAGGCGGCCTCCGCCACGCGGGCGGAAGAGATCGCGGATAGCTTCCGGAGCTCGTTCACGCTCGGCTCGGGTCAGTTCTGCACCAAGCCGGGTGTGCTCATCGTCCCGGCACAGTCTCCGATCGTCGAGTTCCTGCGCGCCACCGCGCTCCCAGACGGCCAGCCTCTGCTGAATGACCGCATTCAGGAGGGCTATGCCGATGTCCTGAACGAGCTGTCGAGCCACCCGTCGGTCGAGGTGCTCGCCCAGGGCGCCGACCCTCTCGGCGATGCACCGTCGCCGACGCTGCTGCGAACCACCGCGAAAGACCTGCTCTCCCAGCAGGATGAACTGTTCCGCGAGTGCTTCGGCCCCACCGCCCTGGTCGTCGAGTACGACAGGGAAGAGGATCTAGCCGATATCGCGGGCGCGATCGACGGTCAGCTCACCGCGACCATCGTCGGCGAGGACGGCGACTCGATCGTCGGCCAGCTGATCGACGAACTCCGGGAGAAAGCCGGCCGGTTGCTGTGGAACCAGTGGCCCACCGGCGTGAGCGTCACCTATGCCCAGCAGCACGGCGGCCCCTACCCGGCCACAACCACCCCGGCGACGACGTCCGTGGGCACCGCCGCGATCTCCCGGTTCCTGCGCGCTGTCGCCTTCCAGGGCTTCCCACAGGACCTCCTCCCCGACGAGCTTCGCGACACCCCCGCCTCGACGCTCGTGCGCCGAGTCGACGGCACCCTGGCCTGATTCGAGAAAGACCCGACTATGAGGACCTCACGCATCATCCACGCCGTCGACTCACACACCGAAGGCATGCCTACCCGCGTCATAACCGGTGGCGTCGGCGTCGTCCCCGGCGCCACCATGGCCGAAAGGCGTCAATACTTCATCGACCACCTCGACGACCTCCGCAAACTGCTGATGTACGAACCGCGCGGGCACGGGGCGATGAGCGGAAGCATCATCCAGCCCTCCACCCGTGCCGACGCCGACTACGGGGTGCTGTACATCGAGGTCTCCGGGCTGCTGCCCATGTGCGGACACGGCACTATCGGCACCGCCACGGTCCTCGTCGAAACCGGCATGGTGCCCGTGGTGGAACCGGTCACCACGATCCGCCTGGACACCCCGGCGGGCCTGGTCGTCGCAGACGTGCAGGTCAAGGACGGCCACGCTGAAGCGGTGACGATCCGCAACGTCCCGTCGTTCTCCTACGCCCTGGATCAGGTCGTCACCGTCGAAGGCCACGGACTTGTCCCGTACGACATCGCCTTCGGCGGCAACTTCTACGCCATCGTCGACCTTGGTGACCTCGGTATCCCCCTGGACCGCTCCCGCAAAGAGGACCTGATCCGCGCCGGGCTAGCGGTGATGGAAGCGATCAACCAGCAGGATAAGCCGGTGCACCCGCTCCGCCCCGACATCTCGGGGTGTCACCACGTGTATCTGAAGTCACCCGAATCGACGGCGGAGTACTCGCGGCACGCGATGGCGATCTATCCCGGATGGTTCGATCGATCCCCCTGCGGCACCGGGACCAGCGCCAGAATGGCGCAGCTCCACGCCCGGGGCGAGTTGGCGCTGGACACCGATCTCGTCAACGAGTCCATCATCGGGTCCCGCTTCACTGGCCGCCTCGTCGGCACCGACAAGGTGGGCGAGTTCGAAGCCGTCATCCCCACGATCACTGGACGAGCATGGGTGACCGGTACCGCGCAATACATGCTCGACCCGACCGATCCGTTCCCGACGGGCTTTCAACTGTGAGCCGCCCGATCGATGTCATCGTGATCGGAGCCGGAGCGCTCGGAGCCGCATGCGCCTACTTCGCCTCGCAAGCCGGATTCCGAGTGCTCGTCCTCGAACGCGGGCAAGTCGCGGCCGGTACGACGAGCGCCTGCGAGGGCAACCTGCTCGTATCGGACAAGGAAGCGGGACACGAGCTTGACCTCTCGCTCTACTCCCAGCAGGTCTGGCGCAAGGATCTCGCCGAGTTCGGCCACCTGTGGGAGTTCGAATCGAAAGGTGGTCTCGTTGTCGCCCGCACCGACCAGGGAGTCGACGCGCTTCGTGCGCTCGCACAGCGGCAGCGTGCCGCTGGGATCACCGTTTCCGATGTTGGTTCCGACGAAATCGGCGACTACGAGCCGAACATCAGCCGGGAGTTGCGCGGTGCCGCGTTCTACCCGCAGGACGCCCAAGTGCAGCCCATGCTGTTGACCGCACACCTGCTTCGTCTCGCCCGGGAGACTGGGAACACCGAAGTCCGCACCGGAACCGCCGTTATCGACCTCCTCCGCGATGAGGACCGGGTGGTTGGCGTGCGCACAGATCGAGGGAACTTTGCTGCAGGATCCGTCATCAACGCCGCTGGCACTTGGGCCGGCAGCATCGCTGACATGGCCGGAGTCAGCGTTCCGGTGCTCCCTCGCCGGGGGTTCGTGCTCGTCACCGAGCCACTGCCGCAAACCATCCACCACAAGGTCTACGCGGGAGAGTACGTCGCCGCGACTTTGAGCTCCGACAGCGGCCTGCAGACGTCCCCCGTGATCGAGGGCACTCCCAGCGGCACGGTCCTCATCGGTTCGTCCCGCGAGCGTGTCGGCTTCGACCGCACCCTGTCGCTGCCCGTGATGCGACAGATGGCGAATGAGGCCGTCCAGCTCTTCCCTGCGCTGGCCAAGACGAAGATCATGCGCACCTACATGGGATTCCGCCCCTACTGTCCCGACCACCTTCCCGTCATCGGGCATGACCCACGAGCCCCCGGCCTATGGCACGCCAGCGGACACGAAGGTGCAGGCATCGGCCTCGCCGTCGGAACCGCCAAACTGCTCGCTCAGGCACTTCGCGGGGACGTCACCGATCTCGACCTTGCACCGTTCGCACCCGAGCGATTCACGGAGGACACCCATGCCCACCATTGAGCCCGAACCAAGCATCACCATCACCCTCGACGGCGCCCCGATCACCGCACGCCCTGGCCAGACGATCGCCGCAGCTCTCATCGACAACGGTGTCCGATCCTGGCGAACCACCCGCCACGACCGGCGTCCCCGGGGTGTGTTCTGCGGCATTGGCGTCTGCTACGACTGCCTCCTCACCATCGACGGGCAGCCCAACCAACGCGCATGCCTCGCCCCGGCGTTTGACGGTACCGCCTGCGAAACCGGGCAAGAGGACGAAAGGGATCTCTCATGATCACCACGTTCGACGTCGCAGTCGTCGGGGCGGGACCGGCCGGCCTCGCGGCTGCGGTCGCCGCAGCTGAACACGGTCAACGGGTCGCACTCATCGACGCGGGCAGCCAACCAGGCGGGCAGTACTGGCGACACCCAGACGAGGCCCACCGCACAAACGACGAGGCACACGGTCACCACGGCTGGAAGACGTTCACCTCGCTCAGGGATCGTCTGCACGCCCAGCAGAACTCCGGCGGAGTCGACTACCGAACCCGTAGCCAGGTGTGGTTGGTCGAGAAGCCCGATGCAATCGACGCCCCGTGGACCCTGCACACCAACGGCGTTACCGAAACAGGACCGACTCGCCCCGCGGCAGGCATCGTAAGAGCCAACAGACTCATCCTTTGCCCTGGCGGATATGACCGACAGCTTCCCATCCCCGGGTGGGACCTGCCTGGGGCAATGGCGGCAGGCGGCGTGCAGGCCCTCCTCAAGGGACACCGAACTCTTGCCGGACGTCGCGCCGTGGTTGCCGGCACCGGCCCGTTCCTGTTGCCCGTCGCAGCGGGGCTCGCAGACGCCGGCGCCGACGTCCTCGCCATCTGCGAAGCCGGGAACCTGACTGGATGGATCAAGAACGCCAACGGGGCAGTCCAGGTCCCGTCCAAGGGATTGGAAGGAGCAGAGTATGCACTCGCGCTAGTCCGGAACCGGATTCCATACAAGACCCGCACCGCCGTCACCGGCATCAACGGGACGAACGAGGTGGAGTCCGTGACCCTCGCACGGCTCACCGCCGAGGGACTGGCGGTCCCCGGAAGCGAGCGAACCCTCGAAGCCGACCTGGTCGCACTCGGTTGGGGATTCACCCCATCGATGGAACTGGTGCTCGCCGTCGACGCAGAAACACGAATCGACGTCGACGAGTCCCTCGTGGCGGTCGTCGACGATCATCTACGCTCCAGCACGGACCGGGTATATGTGGCCGGGGAGGCCACCGGAGTCGGCGGCGCGGTCATGGCCGTCGCTGAGGGCGAACTCGCGGGGCTCGCTGCCGCTCTCGATAGCGGTAGCCCGGTCACCCCCAAGCGGATCGCCACACTGCAGGGGACCCGCCGCCGGTCGGCGGCGTTCGCCCAGGCCATGCACCGAGCACACCCAGTCCCCGCTCGGTGGCAGGACTGGCTCGACACCGACACCCCCGTGTGTCGGTGTGAAGAGGTGAGTTATGGACAGATCGTGGACGCACACGAAAACCTCGACGCGCACGACGCCCGCACGGTGAAACTCATGGCTCGCCCAGGCATGGGCTGGTGCCAAGGCCGCATCTGCGGCTACGCAACAGCCAAGATCGTCTCCGCCCAGGATGGACGGCCGCTAGAGGCGGCCGATCTCATCCCCATGTGTAAGCGATCGCTGACGGCACCCGTCGCACTGCTCGACCTCGCGAGCCCGGTGGACCCAATTTCGCGCAGTAGCTCAGCCTCCGAGGCGCACGGACACTAAATGACTGACAGAACCACACCCGCTCAAGGAGAACCTCCTGCGCATGACCACGATGACCACCACCGATGAGCCAGCCATCAGCCCCAAGGATTGGTGGCGTCAGGCTGCCGTCTACCAGATCTACCCACGGAGCTTCGCCGACTCCGACGGTGACGGGGTCGGCGACCTGCCTGGAATCCTGTCCAGGGTCGACTACCTCGCCGCGCTAGGCATCGAAGCAGTCTGGATGAGCCCGTTCTACCCGTCGCCGTTGGCCGACGGCGGATACGACGTTGCCGACTATCGGGACGTGGACCCCCAGCTCGGCACCCTTGAAGACTTCGATGCGCTGCTCACCGCTCTACACGCCCGCGGGATCAAGATGATCGTCGACATCGTCCCCAACCACACATCCAGCCGCCACCCGTGGTTCCAGGAGGCGCTTACCGCCGAACGAGGTTCCGCCGCGCGGGACCGGTACATCTTCCGCGATGGCACGGGCCCGGAAGGTTCCGAGCCACCGACCGACTGGAAAAGCGAATTCGGCGGCTCGGAATGGGAGCAAGTCGCCGATGGTCAGTGGTACATGCACTCGTTCGCCGTCGAACAGCCCGACCTGAACTGGAACAACTCGGAGGTGCGAGCCGACTTCCTGCAGACGCTCCGCTTCTGGTCGGACCGCGGGGTGGACGGTTTCCGTGTCGATGTCGCCAACTACTTGACCAAAGACCTTACCGAACCGCTGCCATCCGCCGCCGAGCTGGCCGCGATGCCTTTCGATGGGAACCATCCGACACGCGACCGCGATGACGTCCAGCAGATCTACGCCGAATGGCGCGAGGTCCTGAACTCCTACGATCCTCCACGCTCAGCCATCGCCGAAGCATACATAGAACCGGCACGCATCCCGCTGTACGCCCGCGCTGATAGCTTGGGGCAAGCCTTCAACTTCGACCTGCTCGAGGCAGACTTCGACGCTGGGCAGTTCCGCCGTATCGTCACCGACAACCTCGCCCTCGCGAAACGATCGAACTCATCCAGCACCTGGGTGCTGTCCAACCACGACGTGACCAGGCATGCCACACGGTACGGACTGCCCAAGCCGGATCGAGCACCAAGAGGCGCGACGGCCGAGCCGCTGGCGAGCTGGCGTGTGCCCGAGCGACACGGGCAAACTTGGCTCCGATCCGGGGGAACGACTCCGGTGCTCGAGCGTGAAACAGGTCTGCGACGCGCCCGAGCTGCGACTCTTTTCATGCTCGCTCTTCCTGGATCCGCCTATCTCTACCAGGGCGAAGAGCTAGGACTCCACGAAGTCGCAGAGGTACCGGCCGAGAGCCGGCAGGACCCCACGTTCTTCCGAACGCGCGGAACACAGATCGGCCGGGACGGATGCCGAGTTCCGCTCCCGTGGAGCGCGGAGGGTCCCTCCTTCGGGTTCGGCTCCAGCGAGGCACATCTCCCACAGCCCAAGTGGTTCGCAGAGCACAGCGTCGACGCGCAGCAGAACGACGAATCGTCCACCCTCCGTCTCTACCGCAACGCCCTCCGCCTTCGGCGCGAGCTGCAGTCGACGGAGGATCTGCGATGGATCGAAACAGGTCGTGCCGATGTGCTCCACTTCGCGCGCCCCAACGGCTGGCACGTGGTGACCAACTTCGGGGCTGAGGCGTATGAGATTGGTGAAGGCCAGGAACTCCTGTCGAGCGCCCCTCTCTCTGCGGAAGGTCTGCCCGGCGACACCACTGTCTGGATCAAGCGCGAGCTGTAGTGTCCACGTCAGCCCGAGCCCCGAACGGCGGACGGGCCGCATGGTCCGAAAGCCGGAGTCAACAAGTTCGATTGACAGGGCGGTCCCCCCACGCGTGTCGTGCGGGGACCGCCTACACCCGATCGGGGGTCGCTTCACCTGCCCGGACGACGCGCCTCCTAAGCACATCCAGACCGCGTCGGACCCGCCGCGGCGGCCACCACGAGTTCGTTGCTGGGGCTGCCCGAATCTTCCACGACACCGTTCTACGACCAGGACCGCGTACGCTCCATATACCAGACCTGGCGGAAGCTCCTCGACAGCTACCCGGGTGAGCGGGCCATGGTCGTCGAGGCGTGGGTCCAGCCACAGGAACGACTCGCCAGGTGTGCGCGCGACGACGAATTCCATCAGGCTGCATGTTTGCCAGATTTTGAGCCGGCGGTCTTGTGCGGGAGCCAGTGCGCTCGTGCGGGTGAGCCGGTCTGCTTGGTTGGGTTGAGCCGCGGCGCTCGGCGGTGGGCGTAGCGGGGAACGTTTGGCTCACCGCCGAGAGCGAGTCTGCGCAGTTGAGGGTCATCTTGTGGGCGTTCGCGGTGATGCGGTCGATGATCGCGTTCGCGACTACCTTCTCCTCGATCGCGTCGTGCCATTTCGCGGGTGGGGTCTGGGAGCAGTAGATCGTCGAGGCGGTCCCGGTGCGACGCTCGATGAGCGCGTGGAGATTGCGGACTTGCTCGACGTTCGGGGGGCTGGTGAGTCACTCGTCCAGGATGAGCAGGTCGCTGGGAACTCACGATGCTCGACCTCGGCGATGACCTCATCGCCTTCAACGTCGTCACCCTCAGCTGGGACCACGCGCGTCGTCAGCAACCTCGGAACCAATCCGTGGCCCATCCCCAGTGGCCTGCACCTGCTCGCGCATAGCCTGCCGAACGAGACCACCAGTGTTTCCACCGGCACGACCGCATGGCTATCTGCCTAGGACAAGCTCCGAGCTCGTCATCGCACGAAATCTGGCTCCGCGCGAGCGGTCTCGGCGCAGAGCGTGATGAAGTCGTGCGTGGCGGGGTGAGGTGGGTCGATCCACGCGAGGTCGATCGTAATGGGTGGTGCATCGGCAACAGGTACGAAAACGACTCCTGGATTGGTATGCATCCGAGCCGTGGAGGCGCCACTGATTCCGATTCCCGTGCCAGAGGCGATAGTGAGAAGCCACTCGTCAGTGTTGCCGACGGCGACACTTGTCTCGGGCCGGATGTGCGCTGGCCACAGTTGCAGCCCGGTCGTCCCCGACACGGTGTTGATCACGACCGTCTCTCGCGAGAGATCACCCAACAGGAGTGACGTGCGGCTCGCAAGCGGATGAGAGGACGGGAGCGCCGCCACACGGTTCTCCCTTGCGACCAGCTCGTGTTGGATGCCAGGAGATTCTGGCAGGTCGCGCACGATGGCCAGGTCGACCAGCCCCGTGCTTAGCCCGGCCATGCGTTCATCGACCCGATGGAACTCTACTGACTGATCAGGCTTGTCGGACTGCCACCGAGAGAGGACGGTCGCGGTCGCTACGCCCAGCGCGCTCCAGGCGTACCCAACCTTCAGCGGCCCATGGTCAATGCGTTCGGGGTCCAGGAGTGCGTCGATCACAGCCATCGCCTGCTTGGCGCGCGCCAAGTACGCGTCCCCCTGCTCTGTCAGGCGCAGGTGTCTGGTGGAGCGCTCAACAAGCTGCACTCGCAGATGCAGCTCAAGCTGTCGGAGCATCCGGGACGCGGCGGGCTGTGTCACATGCGACGCCTGAGCGGCACGAGTGATCGTCCCGTGCTCTGCGATCGCGAGGAACATCCTGACGTGCCGCACTCCTACATTCATAACTACAGATCATAATTGGCCGATCCTGCGCACAGCACGTGTTTCGGACTACGCGTGTCATCTTCACCCACGCGGCTGGTGATGTCCCCTCGACTTGACCCCTCCTCGGCGATCGTCCGTGAGCCGACCAACCAGCAGCTCAAGTCCATCGGCAATGAACGCGCTACGTACCTGTCTTGCGCGCCGGCCGCGTGAGTGCCGGCGCGCACCTGCCTGATACAGCGGCCACGACGAGCTGGCCGCCTGACATCAGGAGGACAGCCTCATGGCCATTCGCACTCATCAGTCCATCTCGGGCTTCGTCGCCTCGGAGCCGCAACTCAGCCACACCGAACGTGGAGACGCACGCCTCTACATGAAGGTCGGCATCGAGCACTACCGCAAGGAGCCCGACAACACCTTCACACAGCTGGAGACCACCTTCCACGATGTCATCGCGTATCGCGGGGCCGCTGAGCAGGGGGCCGAGCGGCTGGCCAAGGGCGACAGCATCATCGCCGACGGTCGCGTGCGGGAATACTCCTACGAGCGCAACGGCCAGCGATACGAAGGCGAGGAGTTCATCGCAACTCGCATCGGCCACGACCTGGCGCGCACGCGCTACGAGGTAGATCGAACCGAGCGCAGCTCTGGCCGAGATGTTGCCGCCTTCGCCGCGCCACAGCGTCCCGCGCCGTCGAACGCCGCGACCATCGGAATGTGAGCGGATCGCCATGACTGATGCCTTCAGCCCTGAGCACGACGACCTCCCACCCGAGACAGGACCGCAGTCGCCCACGTTCGATGTGCCGGAACCACCTCACCCGGTGAACTGGAACCTACTCACGGCCAGTGACTTGGAGGCGGAGCTGCTCGAACTCAACCGCTGGGTGGATTGGCTGCGGCACACTTATGGCCTCCAACCCAGTGTCGTGCCGCCGTACTGGCATCGGCACCCCGAACTCCTCTGGGAACTGTCCGCGCTCCACCTTCACTGGCTGTCCGCCTACGACCCCGAGCAGGACGCCTCCGCGCCGCTCGGCTGGCACCGCGACTTCGCAGACGCCCGCGCACGCCTCCGAGACTGGGTCGCGGCGTGCGGCACCCGCCTCGACAGGGATCGCCCAACCCGCCAGACGAGCTGGCCAGGCGAAGACCCTGCCGTGCCCGTAGAGGACTTGCCGATCACGGATCGTGACGAGGACTTCGTTCAGTTCGTGCTCGATCAGGTTGCAGCCCGGCAGGAGGCCGAGGATGCCTTCTTCGCGGCTTTCGACCCCGACACCGGCGAGGTGTGAGCCATGGCGCGGAAGTACGAACGAAAGACTGGACAGCGCCAGCAGAGCGAGCGCGAGCTGACGATCCGCGCCGACTTCAACGACCCGCCCGACCTCGACAAGCTGAGTGAACTGCTCATCCGCATCGCGCTCCAGCGGTCCGGGTCGTGCCGCCCTGACGGAACGGGCGAGCCGAAGCGGCTCCGTGCTTCGGCGGGGCCTTCGTCGTAGAATGTATGTATCCGTCGCGGATGGCGGATGTTGTGGTCCTAGCGCTTCGCCCTTGCGGCGAGGCAAAGCAAACGTGGCCGACTCGGCCTAGTCCTACAGCCTTCGGGCTCTTCTCACGAACAACATCCGCCGTCACATCAGTCCGCGTCGGCAGGACCAGTGACTGTGGAGAAGAGCCATGACGACCATCGACGCGAGCCGCGCCGCGATAGACAGCCTCGTTGCCCCGACACCGTTCGTCGGGGCGATCGCCGTGTCCTACCTGCGAGTCTCAACGAAGGAACAGGCAGAGAAGGGCGGCAACGCTGAAGGCTTCTCGATCCCCGCCCAGCGCGAGGCGAACCAGCGCAAGGCCGACCAGCTCGGCGCGACCATCGTTGAGGAGTTCGTCGATGCTGGCGAGTCCGCCCGTAAGGCCGACCGGCCCGAGCTGATGCGGATGATCCAGTACGTCACGAAGTACAAGACGAACTACTGCATCGTCCACAAGGTTGACCGGCTCGCCCGCAACCGCGCAGACGACGTGACCATCCACCTGGCTCTCAAAGACCCCGGAGTGACGCTGGTGTCGGCGACGGAGAACATCGACGAGACACCCTCGGGGATGCTGCTGCACGGCATCATGTCCTCGATCGCCGAGTTCTACTCACGCAACCTGGCCACCGAGGTCGTCAAAGGCCTGTCCCAGAAGGCCGCGCAGGGCGGCACGGTGTCGAAGGCCCCCATCGGCTACCGCAACATCGGGGTACGCGACGAGTTCGGCCGCGAGGTCCGCACCGTCGAACTGGACGAGGAGCGGGCACCGCTGGTTCGGTGGGCCTTTCAGAGGTTCGCGACCGGGGACTGGTCGACGAGCCAGCTCCACCACGAGTTGGTCGCGCGCGGACTGACGACCCTGGCCTCGCCACGACGGCCGTCTCGACCCATCGGCAAGTCCTCGGTGCACCGCATGCTCACGAACCCGTACTACAAGGGCTGCGTCCGCTATCAAGGCGTCACCTACGCCGGAGTCCACGAGGCACTCGTCCCGAACGAGGTCTGGGATCAAGTGCAGACCGTTCTCGGCACGCACCGATCGGCGGCGGACGCGACGCAGATACACGAGCACTACCTGAAAGGTTCGGTGTTCTGCGGGCAGTGCGGCTCGCGCCTGATCGTGTGCAACGCGAAGAGCAGCCAGGGCACGATCTATCCGTACTTCGTCTGTGGCAGCAGGCACGGCGGCAGAGGTGACTGCACCCGTCAAGCGATGCTCATCGAGCACGTCGAGCGGCTCGTCGAGCAGTTCTACGACCACGTCCAGATCAGCGCGGAGACCAAGCTTGCGCTCTCGTCGATGCTGCACGCCAGGTTCGACGAGATGATGTCCGAGGGTGCCGCCGAGCTGGCGGACCTCGCCGCACGGAGGACGCAGCTCGAAGACGAGCAGGAGAAGCTCCTTCGAGCCCACTATGCGGGCGCGGTGACGCTGGAACTCCTCAAACGAGAACAGGACCGCATCACAGGGTCGTTAGAGACGATCAAGAACCGGATCGACGCCCACCACGGCGAATACGCCTTCGCCCGGGCGAACCTCGACGACTCGCTGACCCTGCTGTCCAACGCGGGCGACATCTACAAGACCGCCGACGACGCGAACCGTCGGCTGTGCAACCAGGCTCTGTTCAAGGCGATCTACGTTGACGAGGACAACGACGTTCGGGTCGGCTACCAGACACGTACGACGGGCTGAGCATCGAAGGCTTGCAGGCCGACGCCCTCACCTGGGCTGCCGAGGCAAGAAAGTTGGGCCAGGCCCGAACTTCGACCAAGGGCGGTCCCTTGGTCGAAAGTTCAAACCTGACCCATTTGGGGTGAGTAACGGGACTTGAACCCGCGACATCCTGGACCACAACCAGGTGCTCTACCAGCTGAGCTATACCCACCATGTCGTGACGTTCGGGCGCCACGGCTAGGACAGTCTAGGACAACGGCGTCCCGCGGCGCCAATCGCCGATGGCTGCTTCAACCGCAGCGCGGTACTCAGCCGTTGTCGTCCTCGACCACCGGCGCGGGTGCGCTCAGCGCGCCCTGGTGGACGGTGGCGATGCGCTTCAACTCTGCCGTCGATGGACCGGGCTGGGGCACGAAAACGGCCTCCCGGTAGTAGCGCAGTTCTTCGATCGACTCGCGGATGTCGGCCAGTGCACGATGGTTTCCTGACTTGGCCGGCGTGTTGTAGTAGGCCCGCGGGTACCAGCGCCTCGCGAGTTCCTTGATGCTCGAGACGTCAACGTTGCGGTAGTGCACGTGCGCCTCGAGGGTCGGCATGTCGCGGGCCAGGAATGCCCGGTCGGTGCCGATGGTGTTGCCGGCCAGCGGCGCCGTCCGCGGGTTCGGGACGTGCTCGCGGATGTAGTCGAGCACCTGTTGTTCGGCGGTCTCGGTGTCGACCCCGTCCTCGAGCAGCGGCAGCAGACCCGACTTGGCGTGCATCTCGCGCACGAAATCGGTCATCTGGTCCAGCGCCGCCGATGCGGGCTTGACGATCACATCGACCCCATCGCCGAGGACGTTGAGTTCGCCGTCGGTCACCAGGGCGGCCACTTCGATCAGGACATCGCTGGTGAGGTCGAGCCCGGTCATTTCGCAATCGATCCACACCAGAAGGTCACCCACGCGCCTCACTCTAGTGTCCAGAGCCCGTTGCTCAGGTGTCGACAGATGTTTGCCACGTGTCGACGCGTCGTAGGACTGGACGGAACCGCCGGAACCAATAGGCTTGGCTGCCTCAGCCGATGTGGAGGACCCATGACGATCGACCTGGACGAGCTCCAGCCGGATGCCGACGACAACCTTCGCGAGTTCATCGACAAGCTGGTCGCCGCCGGGTACACGGTGGCTGACAGTCAAAGTGCCGATCCGGAGTTGATCGACCCGGGTGGCCGCGCGGTCGAGACCTGGCGCGAGGACTACCCCTACGACGAGTTGATGAGCCGCGAGGAGTACGAGCAGGAGAAGTACCACCTGCAGGTCGAACTCCTGAAGTTCCAGTACCACGGCCAGGACAACGGCCTGAAGCACATGATCGTGTTCGAGGGCAGGGACGCCGCCGGCAAGGGCGGCACCATCAAGCGGTTCATCGAGCACCTGAACCCGCGGGCCGCGCGGGTCGTCGCGCTCACCAAGCCGTCCAGCGACGAGCTGGGCCAGTGGTACTTCCAGCGCTACATCCGGCACTTTCCGACCAGCGGCGAGATCGTGCTGTTCGACCGCTCCTGGTACAACCGTGCCGGTGTCGAGCGGGTGATGGGCTTCTGCTCCGACGATCAGTACGAGACGTTCATGCAGCACGCCCCGAAGTTCGAGCGCATGCTGCAGGAGTCGGGCATCCACATCAGCAAATTCTGGTTCTCGGTGACCCGCCGCGAGCAGCGCACCCGATTCGCGATCCGGCAGATCGACCCGGTGCGCCGCTGGAAGCTGTCGCCGATGGACCTGGAGTCGCTGGACAAGTGGGAGGCCTACTCCAACGCCAAGGAAGCGATGTTCGCCCGCACCGACACCAAGCACGCGCCCTGGACGACCATTCGCAGCAATGACAAGAAGCGCGCCCGGATCAACGCCATGCGTGCCTTCCTGAACCAGTTCGATTACGAGGGCAAGGATTCCGCGGTGGTCTACGACCCCGACCCACTGATCGTGCGCCGGGGGCGCGAGTCCTCCGACGACTGAGCCTGGGTTCGGGACGCGCAAGGAGCCGTCGGCGATCGGCTGGGGGTCTGAGAAGCTCAACCGGGCGTGGTGTCAGTGCGGTTCCAGCGGCGTGGTGACGGCAATCGTCCAGCCTTCGTCGTCGCGGGCCAGCTGGTAGGCGTTCATCTCGACGTCGACCACGTTGCCGTCGGCGTCCAGGTTCTGCAGGTCGGCCAGGCCGATCCAGAGTCCGGCCGAGTCGTATGTCGTCCGCAGGTTGGTGATTCGTACGGCGACGATTCCGCGCTTGAGGTAGCGCGGGCCGTTGGCCGCGAAGAACGCGCGGGTCTGCTCCGGCTCCGTGACCGCCTGCCGGCCCGTCCGAGTCAGTGCCAGGGCCGGATACGAGTAGCAGGCGGCGAGCGTGTCGAGGTCGATGGCGGAAAGCGCCTGAGCGTAGGTGTCGAACAGGGCGATGACGGTGCTGCGATCGGTGGCCATGACATCGACGGTAGAGTTCAACCCCGACAAGCCGGTGTCGGGATTGGAGGGCGTCCGGCATTGCCTGCCCAGCGACTCGGAGCCGCGTCCCGCGATCCCCACCTGACCCTGCGCCGTGTTGAGCGGCAGCAACGCATCATCGAGATCTTGGTCGCCCGCGCCTCGCCGGTGACCGTGGCGCGACTCGCCGACGAACTGCGGGTGGCCCATCGCACCGTGGAACGGGACGTGGCCCGGCTGCGTGAGTCGGGCGTGCCGATCCAATCCAGGCCCGGACGCCGCGGCGGCGTGCGGCTGGACGCACTGTCGGCCGTCCATCGGGTCGACCTGGAGACGGCAGAGGTCGCGGCTCTGTTGGCCAGCCTCGTGGCGCTCGGCCCGACCGCCACCGATTCCGCGGCATCGGCCACCCGAAAGCTGGCGGACTGCCTGCAGCCGGACGACCGGGCTGCCGCTCCAACGAGCGGCTCATCAGACCACTGGTGAATCAGAACGCTGATGAAGCGGCGTCCGAGCGCGAGATGGCTGAGCAGGGTCGGCAACGAGGCGACCAGCAGTTCTGCCCGTTGCGCCTCTCCGCGAAGGCGATCAGGTCAGCATTCACTGCCTGCACAATCGATGGCAGCCGGTGGCCGGACCTGGCCTTTCCGACCCACGGGGATTACCCACAGGTCACCGCGGCGACGTTGCGGCCGGCCGCCTGCGCTTCGGTTGCAGAGTCCTGTCATTGCTAGTCCGAAACCGGCCGGGATGCTGGTTGCAGCCGATATCGACCCCTTCGGGACGTGCTTCATGTCCTGCTCCTGACGTGGGGGTGAAGTCAGAGCTTTGAGCCTGGTGACTGCCTCGGAGCCAGACTGCAGCCGAACGGCGCTGCCGCTACTTCACCGAACCGCTCATCAGGCCGCTGATGAAGTAGCGCCCGAGCGCGATGTAGACCAGCAGGGTCGGCAGCGACGCCACCAGCACCCCGGCCATGATCGACGGGTAGTCGGGGTTCTGCCCGCCGGCCAGTTCCTGCAGCGCATAGGTCACCGGCCCGTTGCGCGGCGAGGTGAGGAACAGTGCGAACAGGAAGTCGTTCCATGCCGAGGTGAACTGCCAGATCAGCGTCACAACGAAACCGGGGATGGATACCGGCAGCACGATTGACCAGTAGGTGCGCAGCATGCCGGCGCCGTCCACCCGGGCCGCTTCGAGAATCTCGGTCGGCACCGCGGTGGCGTAGTAGTTGCGGAAGATCAGCGTGCAGATCGGAATGCCGTAGATGGTGTGCACCAGGATCAGCTTCGGAATGCCGTCGATCCAGGCGAACCCGTGGGTCTGGATCTCGAGCAGCATCTTCTGCAGCGGAATCATCACCGCCTGGTAGGGGATGAACATGCCGAACAGGAATGCGGTGAACACGATGTCGGCGCCGGGGAACTTCCATTTGGCGAAGACATAGCCGTTCAGCGAACCCAGAATGGACGACAACACGGCGGCGCTGATGGCCAGCACCAGCGAGCGGCCCAACGCGGGCGCCAGCCGGGTGATCGCTGAGTTCCAGCCCTCGGTGGAGAAGATGTGCGGCAGGTCCCAGGCGGTCGACGCCGAGACGTCGGCGCCACCCTTGAAACTGGTCACCAGCACCACATAGAGCGGGATCAGGACGGCGCAGGCGAACGCCAGCAGCAGCAGGAATTGCACCGTCTTCGTCGGCGTGATCCGGCGCCGTCCGTGCCGCGGTGCCGACACCGGGGACGCGGTGAGCGTGTCAGCGGTGGCCGTCATGCCCGTCCGTCCTTCTCGGTGTGGTTGGTGTAGATGAGGTAGGGAATGACGACCACGGCCACGATGGCCAAGATGACGGTGGCGTTGGCGGCCGCGCCGGTCGGATTGGATTGCGGGAAGAGTTGGATCCACATGAACGTGGCGGGCACCTCGGCCGTGTACGAGTTGGCGCCGGCGATCGAATAGATCAGGTCGAACATCTTCATCGACATGTGCCCGAGAATGATCAGGGCCGACAATGCCACCGGCGAGATCTGCGGGAACAACACGTACCGGTACAGCTGCCACTCGCTCGCGCCGTCCACCCGGGCGGCTTCGCGCTGGTCGTCCGAAATGCCCCGGAAGCCGGCCAGGAACAGCGCCATGATGTAGCCGGACAGCTGCCAGACCGCGGGGATTGCCATCGCCGCCATGTTGAAACTGCTGTCGCTGGACCACCAGCTGCTCTGCAGCCACGGCATGCCCAGCTTCAGGAACAGTTGGTTCAGGCCGATCGCCTGATCGGGTCCCTGAGCCGGCGAGAGCAGCCAGCGCCAGGCGACGCCGGCGGCGACGAACGAGATCGCCATCGGGAACAGGTAGATCGACCGGAACGCCCCCTCCCCGGTCACCCCCCGCTCCAGCAGCACCGCCCAGAGCAGGCCGAAGATCATGGTGCCGGCCATGAACACGACGGTGAGCACCAGCAGATTCCACAGGGCGTGCTGGTAGCGATCGTCACCGAGCAGGTTGAGGTAGTTGGCCATGCCGCCGGGGTTGGTGATCCGGTTGGTGATCCGGTCACGGGTCTCGGCCAGCGAGGTTTGCACGTTCAGCCCGATCAAGCCGTAGACGAAGATGCCCACCAGGATGATCGAGGGGCTGACCAGCAGCAGTCCCGGGCCCCAGGTGCGTAGGCGTCGCATTCGACCTCCTCGCGTCGTGGTGGGTGCGTCCGGCGAACCGGACGCACCCGTAGTCACATCGGGATCAGACCGCGTTCTTCTTGGCTGCCGCGACGAGGTCAGTGACCAGCGTCGCCTGATCCTTCGAGCGGTAGAACTTCGAGATCGCGGAGCTGATGTCGGAGTTCCAGGCCTGGCTCACGGCAGCGCCGTGGGCGACCGAGGGCGCGATCTTGTCCGCCTTGAAGGACGCCATCGCCGTCTTCTGGTACGCCGGGAAGTCGTCGGACGGCACGTCGGTGCGCGCCGGGATCGAGCCCTTGGCCAGGTTGAACGCCTTCTGGCCCTCGGCGGAGCCGACCAGGGCCAGCCAATCCTTGGATCCGCCGGGGTTCTTCGCGCCCTTGGGCAGAGTGAACGAGTCGGCCAGGAAGTCGAAGACACCCTTGGTGCCGGGCACCGGGAAGTAGGTGTAGTCGACGCCGTCCTTCTTGTTCTTGAGCGTGAACTGCGCCACCGCCCAGTCGCCCATGACGTTGTAGGCGGCCTTGCCGTTGATCACGGCATCGGTCGCGCCTGGCCAGTCGTCGCCGTCGGAGGCGGTGTTGGCGAAGCTCAGCAGCTTGGCGTAGTGCCCGACCGCCTTCTTCACGCCGTCGGAGCCCCAGTCGCCCTGGGCGGTGAACAGCTGGGTGTAGCCGTCCACGCCGAGGTCGGCGATCAACACGGTCTCGAACAACTGCACCTGCGTCCAGGTGCCGGCCACGCTCAACGGCGTGGCGACGCCGGCGTCCTTGAGTTTCTGCATGTCGGCGAGCCAGGAGTCCATGTCGGCCGGCTCGGCGGAAACGCCGGCCGTCTTCAAGACGGCGGGGTTCGCCCACACAACGTTGGCGCGGTGGATGTTGGACGGCACCGAGTAAATGTTGCCCTGCACGGTCAGCAGGTCGAGCAGGTTTTGCGGGAAGACGGACGCGCCGCCGAGGGTGGTGATCACCTCGTTGACCGGTTCGATCTGGTCGGCCCGGATGTAGTCCTGCAGTTCGGCGCCGGCGTGGCCCTGGAAGGAGTCTGGCGGGTTGCCGTTCTGCAGGTCGGCCGCCAGCTTCGCCTTCGCGTTGCTGCCCGCGCCGCCGGCGACGGCCAGGTTCACGAAGGTGTCGTTGGGGTACTTCTGCTTGAACAGCGTCACGAGGGCGTCGAGGCCCACCTTTTCTGAGCCGTCCGCCCACCAGGTGAAGACGCCGACCTCGCCACCGGCACCACCTGCGGGTGCCGACGTCGCGGCGCTGGGAGACGGACTGGCGGCCGGTGCGCCGGAGCTGCAGCCGACCAGCGTGAGTGCGGCCGCGAATGCGACGGCCACAAGCGGTTGAGCACGCATGGAGATCCTCCGTTGGATCGCTCGTGGGAGCCCAGCTTGTCGGGCTCCATTGCAGTCAAGCTAGGCTCGCCCGCGATCGAGCGTCAATGAGAACCCCCTAGTCGTTGCCGGGTTGTTATCGAATGACCCCGTGCGACACAAGGACGGCGTCAATGGGTCAGCGGCAGCAGGGCGAAGCAGTCTCCCATGACGCCCATGGACGGCACCGAGACCCAGCGCCGAGCCTCCAGGCCGATCTGCTCACTCCGCCCAGGGTGGACAGGGCGCGGGGCCCGGTACTCCGGCCCGACCGCGACGGTCAGATACGCCTGAGGCCTCGCACGGTGGGCCATTGTGTGACAAGGGGTTCTGCTGCTCGGGCCGTTGCCTGAATTCAATCGACGCCTGCGGACGCTCCGCGGCGAAATGACCGTTATGAAGCGACAGCCAAGGGCAAGACCGGGCGCACGCGGCGAGACGAGCGTTATAGAAGCCTGGCGGGCCGCCATAACGCTCGTCTCTGCGCGGCGAAGCAACCTCCACCCTCCGGCGCGGCTCAAAACGCTCACTTGCCGGCGCGCGCCGCCAAAGGTGCGCCTCCGGACCAAGCGGACGGACGCGGGGCAGCGCAGGAACAGCGTCGACACCTCTCAAGGCCGCGTTGGTGGGGGTTTCGACAAGCTCAACCCGCGAGCGTCGACAAGCTCAATCAGTGGTGGGCGCGGATCGCCAGTGTCCCGTGAGCGGCGCGGTGACCTATACGCTGGGGTTCGGCCAGGCGCCCGTAGCTCAGCGGATAGAGCAGGAGCCTTCTAATCTCTTGGTCGCAGGTTCGATTCCTGCCGGGCGCGCCATTCCCGCTACGTCGCCTTAATTGCTCTTCTGAATGGCCCGGACGCCGACAAGCAACCCGACTGCGGCGAGGACGAGGGCGGCCAACCAGCCCCATGACACCGCGAGGTTCCCGAGATCGCCGGCGAGCAGGGCACGCTCGGCCTGCACCACCCAGTTGATCGGATTGACCGCGGCGACAGCGCGCATCCAGCCCGGGGCGGTGTCGAGCGGCAGCAGCATGCCGGACAGGATCAGCAGCGGGAAGATCAGCGTCTGCTGCACCCCCCAGAACAGCCATTCCCGGTCCTTGGTCTTGAGCGCGAGGGTGTAGGAGAGGGCTCCCAGGCCGACGCCGAACACGGCCAGCAGGGCGAGTCCGATCAGCAGGCCGAGCAGGTGGATCGTGAAGCCGAACGGCCAAGCGATCAGCACGATGAGCACCGCTTGGGCCACGATCGGCGCGATCTCCTTGAGAGCCCGGCCGATCAGCAGCGACGAGCGGGCAAGCGGCGCCACCAGGGTGCGCTCGTGTGAGCCGGTCATCATCTCGTACTGCAGATTCGAGCCGGTCGCGCCAGTGCCGAACAGCACGATCATCACCAGGACGCCGGGCACGAACCACTGCAGCGTTTCGCCGACCGGTTGCCCGGACGAGCCGATCAGCAGCGGTCCGAACAGGCCGAGGAAGACCAGGGGCTGTACCAGGCTGAAGATCAGCGTGAAGGGGTCGCGGACAACGGGCTTCAACTCCCGGATCAGCACGTTCCAGGTGTCGCGGGCGGGATTGGCCCGCACCGCGGTGTCGGCGTTCTCAGGTCGCAGGGTGGTCATCGGCTTGCTCCCGCCTTCTCTTCGAGGTTCTCTGATTGCTCGTCTTCTCCGGTGTCGGCACCCTCGCCGGCTTCGCGCAACGTCCGTCCGGTCAGTGCTAGGAACACGTCGTCGAGGGTGGGTGGCACGCCGGTCGCGGAGCGGACGACTATGCCCGCCGCGTCCAGGGTGCGCACCATCGCCGGGAGTAGCGCGTCGCCCTCGGGCGCCGTGACCGTGACGGACGCCTCCGCCGAGCGAGCGACCTCACGATCGGTCAGCCCTTGGACGACGGCAACGGCCGCGGCGGCGTCCGTTTCAGTGGCGAAGCCGAGGGTGATGACGTCACCGGCCAGATTCGCCTTGAGTCGTGCTGCGGTGTCGTCGGCGATCACCCGGCTCTTGTCCATCACCATCACCCGTTCGGCGTACCGGTCGGCCTCTTCGAGGTAGTGCGTGGTGAGGAAGATCGTGGTGCCGTGATCGGCCCTCAGTTCGAGGATGTGCTGCCACAGGTTGGCCCGGCTCTGCGGATCAAGACCGGTGGAAGGTTCATCGAGGAACAACAACGGCGGCGCGTGCATCAAGCCCAGGGCGACATCGAGCCGGCGCTTCTGCCCACCGGAGAGCTGCTGCACCGAACGGTTCGCAAAACCCGCGAGGTCGAGCGACTCGATGAGATCGTCGGCGCGGGTCTTGGCCGCCGCCTTCGACATGCCGTAGAAGGCGCCCTGGCTGAGTAGTTCGTCGCGGGTCCGCTGGGCGAAGCTGCCGCTGGTGAGCTGACCCACGTAGCCGATCCGGGCGCGGACCTCGGCCGGCCGGGTCAGGATGTCGAAGCCGACGACGCGCGCGGTGCCCGAGGTCGGCGGGATGAGTGTGGTGAGCATGCGCAGGCTGGTGGATTTGCCGGCGCCGTTGGGCCCGAGGAACGCAACGAGTTCGCCGCGGCTGACTTCGAAGCTCAGGTCGGTGACCGCCTCGACGGTCCGCTTCCTGACGCTGAAGCGCTTGGTCAATCCCTGCGCTTCGATGATCGGTTCATTCGCCATAGCGTCACCCTAGATTCCAATGCGGACAGATCCGGTCCGCGATGTGCGGCAATCTTGGGACATGGCCGACACCACGACCCGGGCCCTGGCGCTACTGAACCTGCTGCAGGCGCATCGACACTGGCCAGGATCCGAGCTTGCTGAGCGGCTCGGCGTCACCGAACGGACGGTGCGGCGCGACGTCGAGCGGCTGCGCGAACTCGGGTACCGCATCGAGTCGACGCCCGGGGTCGCGGGCGGGTATCGGCTGGAGGCGGGCAGCGCCGTCCCGCCGTTGTTGCTCACCGACGAGGAGGCGGTGGCGATGGCGATCGGGCTGCGGGTCGCGGCGTCCCAGCGCCTGGTCAGCGGGCCGGAGACGACCGTCACCGCTCTGGCCAAGCTGGAGCAGGTGCTGCCCGCGCCGCTGCGCCGGCGGGTCAAAGCGCTCGCCGAGACCGTCCAGCCCGCCGGGATCAACGCCGGGGCGGCCGTCTCCAGCGATGTCCTGGGGGAGTTGGCGCTGGCGATCCGCGACCACGAACGGGTGCGCTTCGGCTACACCGCGGCGTCCGGGCGGCGGAGCCGGCGCCGGGTCGAACCGCACGCTCTGGCGCCCGCCGAGAGGCATTGGTATCTGCTGTGCTGGGACCTCGACAAGAACGATTGGCGCACCTTCCGCGTCGACCGGCTCGCCGACGTCGAGCACACCACCGTGTTGTTCACGCCGAAGCCGCTGACTCCCGAGGAGATCGAGGGGTTCATTCTGGTGGCCCGCTCGTGGGTGCGGCAGGCCGTCGAGGCGGACGCCGTGATGGCCTTGCCGTACGACGAGATGCGGCGCCACTTCGGGCAATGGGGGCAGGGCGCGCAAGCGGAGGACGAGGCGCACACCCGGTGGCCGGTCGGCGGCAGCGACTTCCGCGAGACGATGTACGGGCTGTCCTGGATTCCGGCCGGGGTCGAGTACGTGACCGACCTCGCCGAACCGGCGCGAGGCGAGTTGCGCGAGACCCTGAAGCGCATGCTGCGGGCACTGGACGCCGCCCCGCCGCCTGAGCGCCGCTGAGTTCACGTCGGATCCTCGATGGTGCGACGGGGCGGTGCGTGGATCAGGCCGTCCCGCGAAACCCTGGCGGCCGGAGCCGCGACGTGCTGGGGTGAGGAAATGCAGCTACTCGTTCTCGGTGGCACCGCCTTCCTGGGCCGCGAGGTGGCCCGGCAGGCGGTCGCTCGGGGCTGGGAGGTGACCTGCGCGGCGCGCAGCCGCTCCGGGTCGTTTCCGGACGGCGTCCGCGGGGTCGTGCTCGACCGGGATCATCACCATGGCCTGGAACCACTGACCGGCAGACGATGGGACGCCGTCGTCGACCTGGCGCGCCAGCCCGGTCAGGTGCGCCGCGCCGTCCGTGACCTGACCACACGCCACTGGGTGTTCGTCTCCACCGCCAACGTGTACGCCGATCAGGCGACCGGTGGCCAGGACGAGTCGGGAACCCTGCTGCCGCCGCTGGACGCCGACGCGATGACCGATCCCGCGGAGTACGGACCGGCCAAGGTGGCCTGCGAGAACCTGGTGCGCGGCACCGCCAGTTCGACGATCGCCCGTGCCGGGCTGATCGTGGGTCCGGGCGACGTGTCCGGACGGCTCGGCTACTGGCCGTGGCGGTTCGCCCGCGAGACCGCCACGCCGGTGGTGATCCCCGACGACCCGGACCAGCCCGTCCAGCTCATCGACGTCGGTGACCTCGCCGCCTGGCTGCTCGACTGCGCGGAGGGTCGCGTGGACGGGGTGTTCAACGCCGCCGGGACGCCTACGACGCTGGGCCAGGTGCTGGACGCCGCTCGTACCACCGCCGGGCACCGCGGCCCGGTGCTCGCCGCCCCGTCCGACTGGCTCGTCGGGCACGGGGTGACCCCGTGGATGGGTGAGCGCAGCCTGCCGCTGTGGCTCGGTGGCGACCATGGGCTGTGGGGTTTCCAGAGCCACCGCAACGACCGGGCCCTGGCGTCCGGACTGCGACTGCGTCCGCTGGAGGACACGCTGGTCGATGTGCGCGCGCGGGAGACCTGGCGCGGGACCGATCCGCGGGCCGCCGGACTCGACGATGCCGCGCAGGCCGAGCTTGTCCGGGCACTGCGCGAGGACATTGAGGCCCGGCCATGATTCCCGCCGCGTCGCGCTGGGCCGGGCTGCTCCCCGGACCGATCTTCGTCGTCTCGTTCGTGATCCAGGGCGCCCTGCGGCCCGGATACGACCCGCTGCGGCACCCCGTCAGCGCCCTCAGCCTCGGGCCGGGTGGCTGGGTGCAGATGGTCACCTTCTGGCTGACCGGCCTGCTGGTGATCGCCTTCGCGATCGGCCTCCGACGGGTCGACATCGGGCGGGCGACGCCGGTCCTGCTCGCCATCGTCGGCCTCGGATTCCTCGCGGCGGGCTTCTTCGCCTGCGACCCGATCAGCGGCTATCCGCTGGGCTCACCCGTCCCGGCGCCGCGAACGGTGCACGGCATCGTCCATGACGTGGTGTCGACGCCGGTGTTCACCGTGCTGCCGGCGGCCATGATCGTGCTGGCGCGCCGCTGGGCCCGGGTCGGACGGCGTGGCTGGGCCGCCGCCTCTGCCCTGGCCGCGCCCGCACTCTTCGCATGCTTCGTGATGGCCGCGGTCGGTTTCGCCCAGAACCCGGCGGTGATGCCCTACGCGGGGCTGTGGCAGCGCCTGTCGCTGATCATCGGTCTCGGTTGGCTGACGGTCCTGCCGCTGGCGCCGTTGCCGGTGCGCGGCCCGGAGGCGTCCGTGGGCGAGTGAGTCTCCGGGCTCGTCAGCCGGAGGTTTCGTCGAGCAGTTGCAGCAGGTCGTGGGCGGCCAGTTCGACCTTCTTGTGATGCCATTCGGCGGCGCGGTACACGCAGGCGATCAGCGCGCTGCGATGCACGCGCCGGAAGTCGCCGACCACGAAGGCGTAGCGCGCCTTGGTCTCGTCGTTGGCGCCCTGGGTGAGGCCCAGGTGCCAGGCTGCGTAGTCGTCCCACGAGTGTCGCTTCAGGAACGCGTTCTCGGCCTCGGCGTCCGGCTGGACTTCGCCCCACTCGCTGTCCAACACGTACTGCCGGGCGTCGATCAGCCGGCGGGCGTGGGCGAGTGCCGCGTCGTTGAGCAGATAGGTGGCCATGCCGGACTGTAGCCACGGTTTCGCCCAACAGGGAACCACCCGCAGTGGTGAGGCGGAGGCCCGAACTCGTCGCGCCGGCAGCCCGGTAGTCTTGCCGGCATGTCGACGGACACCATCGCCCGGCACCGCCGGTTGCTCAACGGGATCCCGTCACAGCCCGATCTCGCGGCGCCGCTTCCCAAACGCATCCTGACCAATCCCTGGACCTGGATCGGCGTCGTGCTGACCGTCGTCTACGCGGCGTGCCTGTGGTCGCAGTACGACCTGATGACGGCCGACGTCCCCGTCCGCGGCGGCGTGATGCCCGGCATCAACCATTCCGCGATCCGCGATTCGTTCTGGTTCGCGATGCCCACGCTGCTGTTCTGGATCGTGGTCTTCGTGATCGCCGACCGGTTCCGGCCGCAGCGGCTGCTGGTGTGGTACTTGGCGCTCGGTTGGGGTGCCGCGGTTGCCACCTTCCTATCGCTGCACATCAACACCTGGGCGTCGGAGCAGCTGTCGATCGGCGGCGACGGTGATCCGACCACGGGCGCCCGGGCCGCGATCTATATCGCGCCCTTCGTCGAGGAGGCCGCGAAGGCGACGGTGCTGTTCGGGGTGGCTTTGCTGGCGCGCTATCAGTTGGTCACCAAGCTGAACGGGGTGGCGCTGGCCGGGCTGGCGGCGGCGGGTTTCGCGTTCACCGAGAACATCATCTACTACTCCCGCGCGATCATGTACTCGACCGCGCAGATCAACACCGGCAACGCCGACTCGGCGATCCATGAACTGGTCTGGCTGAGGGGATTCTGGACGGCGTTCGGGCATCCGCTGTTCACGATGATGATCGGCCTCGGCCTGATGGTGGCGCTGCGCACCCACAGCAAGGTGGTCCGGGTGCTGGCGCCGCTGATCGGCTACCTGCTGGCCGCCCTGCTGCACATGATGTTCAACTCGCAGGCCTCGTTCGCGCAGGGGACGATGCGCTACGTCATGTACTTCGCGGTCGCGCTGCCGCTGGTGGCGTCGGCCGCCATCTACGCCGTGCGGCAGTTGTTCGTCGAGAGCCGCAAGATTCGCGCCCGGCTGACCGACTACGTCCGGATGGGATGGCTGCAGCCTGCCGACCCCGACGTCACCTCCCGCGTCCGGCACCGGACCTGGGCGCTGCTGGTGGGCGCGACCCGGGGCTGGACGGTGCTGCGTGCCACGGTGAGCCTGCAGCGCACGCTCACCGAACTCGCCTACCTGCGGGACGCCGAAGTGAAGGGCGTCATCGACACCGCCGGACAGGCGCGCGCCACCGAGTTGCTGTACCAGGCGCGCTCGCTGCGCGGGCTGGCCATCGACGATCCTCGCGGCCAGAAACTCAGCCTGCCGACGCTGCGCAAGAAGCAGCCGGTCGACTACCCGCCGCCGAGCTATCCCGGGCCCGCCGGACTGGGCGGAAACTGGCCAGCCGGACCAGGCGTCGCACCACTAGGATCGCAGCAGTATTCCAGGGTGGACCCGAAGTGGGGGCCGCCCCCCGGGTGAGGAGAGGCATGAGCGCTGGCCAGCTGGTGAGTTCGCTCAGGCTGCTCGCCGAGTCCCTCGACCACGCCCGGTTGCCGCTCGACCTGCCCGGACGCGATGCCGCCGAAAGCCGGCGGCGCGATCTGAGCGCGCAATTGGACGACTACCTGTTGCCGCGGCTCGAGCGTCTCGACGCGCCGATGCTGGCAGTGGTGGGCGGCTCCACCGGGGCCGGCAAGTCGACGCTGGTGAACTCGATGATCGGCCGCATGGTCAGCCGGCCCGGGGTGATCCGGCCCACCACTCGCTCGCCGGTCCTCGTGCATCATCCCGACGACGCGCACTGGTTCGGCCCCGACCGGATCCTGCCCGGGCTGGCCCGCAGCCTCGAAGCGGCCAGCGACACCCGGACCCTGCAGCTGGTGCCCGAGCCGTCCCTGCCGTCGGGCCTGGCGATCCTGGACGCGCCCGACATCGACTCCGTGGTCGCCGAGAACCGGGCGTTGGCCGCCCAGCTGCTCGCCGCCGCCGACCTGTGGCTGTTCGTCACCACCGCGGCCCGCTACGCCGATGCGGTGCCCTGGGACTACCTGCGTTCGGCCGCCGAACGGAGTGCCGCCCTCGCCGTGGTGCTGCAGCGGGTCCCGCCGGCCGCGATGACCGAGGTGCCGGCGCACCTGGGCCAGATGATGGCCGACCGCGGGCTGGGTGAGTCGCCGCTGTTCGCCGTCCCGGAGACCGTTGCAGACGCCGACGGGCTGTTGCCGGACTCGGCCGTGGCCCCGATCCGGGAGTGGCTGGCCGGCCTGGCGGCCGACTCCCAGGCCCGGGCGAGCGTGGTGTTGCAGACCTTGAGCGGCGCCATCGCCGCCCAATGCCGGACGGCGCCCCAGGTGGCCCTCGCCGCCGATGAGCAGGACACCGCGCTGGCCCAGCTGCGCTCCGACGCCGAGGGTGCCTACCGCGAGGCGGCGCGCACCCTCGGTGTCCAGACCGCCGACGGCACCCTGCTGCGCGGCGAGGTGCTGGCCCGCTGGCACGACTTCGTCGGCACCGGCGAGTTCTTCCGCGCCGTCGAGCAGAGGATCGGCTGGCTGCGGGACCGGATGATGGCATCGTTGCGCGGCGAACCGAAGCAGGTGGGTGAGGTCAAGCTCGCTGTCGAATCCGGTATGGAGGTATTGATCCGCGAAGAGGGCGAGACGGCCGCCGAACGGGCCGCCACCGCCTGGGAGAACGACCCGGCCGGACGGCAGCTGCTGGCCGCGGCCAGGCTCGATCTCCGCCGCGGGTCGCCCGACTTTCCGGGTCAGGTGGCCCTGGCGATCCGGAACTGGCAGGCCGACGTCCTGGAACTCGTCAGCAGCGAGGGCGGGTCGAAGAAGTCGCGCGCCCGGTTCCTGGCGTTGGGCGCCAACGGGGTCGGCATCGCGCTGATGATGGTGGTGTTCTCCACCACCGGCGGCGTCACCGGGGTCGAGGTGGGCGTGGCCGGCGGCACCGCAGTGCTGGCCCAGCGGGTGCTCGAGGCGGTGTTCGGCGAGGACGCCGTCCGCCGGCTCGCCAAGCGCGCCAAGGAGGAACTGGACGCCCGGGTCGAGGCGCTGCTGGCGACCGAACTGGCCCGCTACGAGGCGGTGCTCGACGAGGTCGGCGTTCGTGCCGAGGTCGGAGACGAGATTCGGGCCGCGGTCGCGGCGGTCGACGCGGCGCGGGGCAGCGAGGTGGGTTCCGGGCTGCCCACCCTCGCCGAGATCGAGGGCTTCACCGGCTCTGCGCGGCAGGTTCACGATCGGCCCGCGCTCGCTGCCGCGGAGGACCAGCACGCGCCCGCCGACGAGGTCGTGGACGCCGAACTGGTCGCCGATGAGGACGGTGACCGCGGGTGAGCCGGACACTGGCCCAGCGCCTCCGGGCGCTCGACGAGGCCGTCGACCTGAGCCGTGGCCGGTCCTCGGACGAGGTGGTGGCGAGGGCGGCGGCGGTCCTGAAGCGAGCCGGGGAGCGGGGTGCGTTCGCTGGCGACCACACGGTGGTGGCGCTGGCCGGTGCGACCGGCTCGGGCAAGTCGACCTCGTTCAACGCCATCAGCGGTACCGAGTTCGCCACCACCGGGGTGCGGCGTCCGACCACCTCGACGGCGCTGGCCCTGGCCTGGGGCACCGAACTGCCCGGCGACCTGCTCGACTGGCTGGACGTCCCCAGGCGGCATCTGGTCCCCGCCGTGCGCAGCGCCTTCGCCAACCTGGTGCTGCTCGACCTGCCCGATCACGACTCCACCGAGATCGCGCACCGGATGACGGTGGACCATCTGGTGCCGCTGGTCGACATGCTGATCTGGGTGGTCGATCCGCAGAAGTACGCCGACGCCGCGCTGCACGAGCGCTACCTGCGGCCGTTGGCGCAATACGCCGAGGTGATGATCGTCGTGCTCAATCAGGCGGACCGGCTGCGCCCCGACGAGTTGTCCGAGGCGATGGCCGATCTGCGCCGGCTGCTGGACGTCGAGGGGCTGGCCGCAGCCCGGCTGATGGCGATGTCGGCGCGGGACGGCAGCGGCGTGCCCGAGCTTCGGCAGGTGCTGGCCCAGGCGGTCGCAGACAAGGCGGTGGTGAGCGCCCGGATCGCTGCCGACGTGACGGTGGCGGCCGCCGAACTCGCCGGCGAGTTGGGCACCACGCCGGCCCCGGTGCTCGATCGCAAGCAACGCGAGCCGCTGGTGCGGGCGCTCGCCGACGCCAGCGGCGTGCCATTGGCGGTCGACGGCGTCCGGCACGCGTGGGAGCTGCGCGGCGGGCTCGCCACCGGCTGGCCCTTCGTGAACTGGGTGGCGCGGTTCAAACCCGATCCGTTGCGGGCGCTCCGGCTCGATCAGAGCGACCGCCAATTGGCGCCGACAACCATCAGCAGGACGTCGCTGCCCAGCGCCAGTCCGGTGCAGCGAGCCCGGCTGGACCGAGGGCTGCGCGAGCTGGTCGATCGTGCGTCGTCCGGCCTGCCCCGGGGGTGGGCGGCTGCCGTCAACGTGGCGGCACGCAGCCACGAGGCGCTGCTGATGGACCGCCTCGACACCGCGATCGCGGGTGCCGACCTGGAACTCGATCGCGGGACCGCCTGGTGGTCGTTGGTGCGGGTCCTGCAGTGGGTGTTGATGGTGGCCGTCGTGGTCGGCGGACTCTGGGCGCTGCTGTGGGCGTTCGCGCCGGCGCTCGGATTCGCCAACCTGCCGACGGTGTACTGGTGGGGCTGGCCCGCGCAGTTCGTGCTGCTGGTCGGCGGGGTCGTCGGTGGGATCGCCTTCGCCGGCCTGTCCAGACTCGCTGTGTCGATCGGTGCTCGGGGCAAGGCGAACCGGGCCGAACGCATCCTCTACAAGACCATCGCCTCAGTCACCGAGACCGAGCTACTCGAGCCCGTGAACGAGGAACTGGACCGGCACCGCCGCGCCGTCGCGGCCGTCCGCAACGCCCGCTGAGAGTCGCCGGGATCCCGCCGGTCGAGCCTGTCGAGAACCCTGGGCTGTGTCGGTGGTCGAGCCTGTCGCGACCTCTTCTTCGACGATTGTGAACATTTTTCGCATCACGTGCCCACACTGAGGGCGACGAATCCCACAGTCTTCAGGAGGGCACCATGGACGCCACCATCACCGTCACCGGCAACGTCGGAAGCGACATCGAGGTGCGCACCGACGACAGCAACGAATGGGCCTATGCGGCCTTCCGGCTCGCCTGCACACCGCGTTTCGTCCGCAACGGCATGTGGCGCGACGGCGAGACGACCTGGCTGAACGTGAATTGCCGCAACCGGCAGCTGTCGCTCAACGTGCAGAGCAGCGTCGGCAAGGGCGATCCGCTGATCGTCACCGGACGCCTCGCCACCTGGAGCTGGACGAACGCCGAGACCGGCGAGGTGCGCGAGAAGCTGGTGCTCGAAGCCATCGCGATCGGGCACGACCTCAGTCGCGGCACCACCAGATTCAGCCGCCTCGAACGGACGACGACGCCGCCCCCGGTCGATGATCCGTCGGTCTTCAGCGAGCTGGAGGGCGCCGACGGCACGGACGAGCCGGCGAGCCGCGGCGACGACATGAGCGCGGCGGCGTGAATCCCAGCGTCAGTCGCGGGTGAGCCGGCGATGCTTGCTGGCGTGCGGGCGGGCCGCCTCGGCACCCAACCGGGACACCTTGTTCTCCTCGTAGTCGGCGAAGTTGCCCTCGAACCAGAACCAGTTGGCCTCGTTCGCGTCGCCGCCCTCCCAGGCCAGGATGTGGGTGGCGACCCGGTCGAGGAACCACCGGTCGTGCGAGATCACCACGGCGCAGCCGGGGAACTCAAGCAGCGCATCTTCCAGCGACTGCAGCGTCTCGACGTCCAGGTCGTTGGTCGGCTCGTCCAGCAGCAGCAGGTTGCCGCCCATCTTCAGCGTGAGCGCCAAGTTCAGGCGGTTCCGCTCACCGCCGGACAGCACGCCGGCCAGCTTCTGCTGGTCGGGTCCCTTGAACCCGAAGGAGGCGACATAGGCACGCGAGGGCATCTCGAAACTGCCCACCTTGATGTGATCCAGCCCGTCCGAGACGACCTCCCAGACGTTCTTCGACGAGTCGATCCCACCGCGGGACTGGTCCACGTACGAGATCTGGACGGTCTTGCCGACCTCCAGGCTGCCCGCGTCCGGCTGCTCCTCGCCGACGATCATCTTGAACAGCGTCGTCTTGCCGACGCCGTTCGGGCCGATGATGCCGACGATGCCCGCCCGGGGCAGGTTGAACGACAGGTTGTCGATCAGCAGCCGGTCGCCGAAGCCCTTGCCGAGCTTCTTGGCCCCCAGCACGTCCGATCCGAGCCGCGGGCCGGGCGGAATGTTGATCTCGGCCAGGTCGACCTGACGATTGCGCTCGGCCTCGGCGGCGAGTTCCTCGTAGCGCGCCAGGCGGGCCTTGTTCTTCGCCTGCCGAGCCTTCGGGTTGGCCCGCACCCACTCGAGTTCCTTCTCCAGGATCTTGGCGCGCTTGGCGTCCTTCTTGCCCTCGATCTGCAGCCGCTGCCGCTTGGTCTCCAGATAGGTGGAGTAGTTCCCCTCGTAGGGGTGCAGCCGACCGCGGTCGATCTCGCAGATCCACTGCGCCACGTTGTCCAGGAAGTACCGGTCGTGGGTGACGGCCAGCACGGCGCCCGGGTAGGTCTTCAGGTGGCCCTCGAGCCAGTTGACGCTTTCGGCGTCCAGATGGTTGGTGGGCTCGTCCAGCAGCAGCAGGTCGGGCTGCTGCAGCAGCAGCTTGCACAGCGCGACCCGGCGGCGCTCGCCACCCGACAGCACGTCGACGATGGTGTCCCCGGGCGGGCACTGCAGGGCGTCCATCGCCTGCTCGAGCTGGGATTCCAGGTCCCACGCCTGCCGGTGGTCGAGTTCGGCCTGCAGATTGCCCATCTCTTCCATCAGCGCGTCGAAGTCGGCGTCCGGATCGGCCATCTCCATGCCGATCTCGTTGAACCGGTCGACCATCGCCTTGGTATCGGCGACGGCCTCTTCGATGTTCTCCATCACCGTCTTGCCCTCGGTCAGCGGCGGTTCCTGCAGCAGGATGCCGACGGTCGCCTCCTTCTTCAGGAAGACGTCGCCGTTGTCGGGCTGCAGAAGTCCGGCCATCAGCTTGAGCATGGTCGACTTGCCGGCGCCATTGGGTCCGACGACGCCGATCTTGGCGCCCTCGAAGAACGACATGGTGACGTTGTCGAGCACCAGCTTCTCGCCCAGCTTCTTGCGGACGTTGTGCATGGTGAACACGAACTCGGGCATACGGAACCTCGTCAAGGAAAGGGAGCGTCGAACAGAGCGCCCACGAGTATATCGAGCCCGACGGGAGTGCCCGAGCGGGCTCCATCGAGTTCAGCCCGCGCCGCCGTCCAGCAACTCGGCCAGCGTCAGGGCCCGGCGTCCGCCAAGTTCGGCGAGTTGAGTGCGGCACGAGAAGCCGTCGGCGAGCACCACAGCATCGCGCGGTGCCGCATCGAGAGCCGGCAGCAGGTGCAACCCGGCGACCGCCGCCGACACCTCGTAGTGGCCGCGCTCGACGCCGAAGTGGCCGGCGAGGCCGCAGCACCCCGTCACGGTGACGATCCGGGCTCCGGTGCCGCGCAGCAACGCCGCATCGGCGGTCCAGCCGAGCACGGCGGTGTGGTGGCAGTGTGGTTGCGCCACGATCGTGCGTCCGGCCAGCCGGGGCGGGGCCCAGCCTGGGGTACCGGTCAGCAGCTCGGCCAGGGTGCGGGTGCCTGCGGCGACCCGTGCCACCCGTGCGTCGTCCACCAGTTCGGACGCCTCGTCGCGCCAGACCGCCAGGCAGGACGGCTCGAGGCCGACGATGGGGACGCCGGCGTCCACCAGGGGGCTCAGCACATCCAGGGCGCGCCGGATCCGGTCGGCGGCAGCGTCCAGCTGGCCGGTGGTGATCCAGGTGAGTCCGCAACACGCACCGTCGGGCACCAGTTCCGGCCGGTAGCCGGCGGCGGCGAGCACGCGAACGGTCGCCGCGAGCTGGTCGCCCGCGAAGCCACGAGTGAACGAGTCGGTCCAGACCGCCACCCGGCGCAGGCTGCCGGCCGACGCGATCGTGCCTTCCGCTGTCCCCGACCCTGCTCGGAAGAGGGGCGTACTGCGGAACAGTGGCACTCGACGCCGACGGTCGACACCGGCCAGCCCCAGCAGCACCGATCGCAGGCCGGGCGTGCGCAGCGCGGCATTCGCGAGCGGCGCCAGGCCGGGCAGCGCGGTCACCAGCCGGATCCACCGTGGCAGCCAGCCCAGGGTGTAATGGGTCAGCGGCCGGAGGCGTCCGGCATAGGCCCGATCGAGGACCCGTGCCTTGTCACGGGCCAGATCCACCCCGGTCGGGCATTCCGACGCGCAGGCCTTGCAGGCCAGGCACAGGTCGAGCGCCGCGGCGACCTCGGGGGAGCGCGGCGAGGTGATCAGCGACCCGTTCGCCAACTCCTGCAGCACCCGCGCCCGGCCACGAGTCGAGTCCTGCTCGCGGCGAGTCACCTGGTAGGAGGGGCACATCGCGTCGGCCGCGCCGGCGGCGACGCATCGGCCGACCCCGCTGCACCGGTGCACATCGGCGACCGCCCGCGTCAAAGGATGGGGCACGGACGCGAGCCGCAGGGCGGCGTCCATCGGTGCGGGGTCCACCAGCACCCCCGGGTTGAGCAGGTTGCGTGGGTCGAACAGCTCTTTGACGGCCGCGAAGACCGCGAGCGCCTGCGGCGAGTACATCCGCGGCAGCAACTCCGAGCGGGCCCGGCCGTCCCCGTGCTCACCCGACATCGACCCGCCATGAGCCGCGACCAGATCGGCCGCCCCCTCCACGAACCGGCGATAGGCCTCGGAGCCGCCCCGGTCACCGATCTGGAAGTCGATGCGGCAGTGCACGCAGCCTTCGCCGAAATGCCCGTACGGCAACCCGTGCAGCCCGTGCCTGGCCAGCAGATCCTCGAACTCCCGCAGGTAGCTGCCGAGGCGGTCGGGGGGAACGGCGGCGTCCTCCCAGCCGGGATGCGCCGGCGCAGCCAGTGCGACCCCGGCGTAACCGGCGGCGTCCGCCCGCAATCGCCACCAGCGGGCCGCGGTCCGATCATCCAGAGCAACCACGGCGCCGAGGGTCCCGTCGAGGCGGCCCAGTTCTTCGGCGGCGGTCCGCGCGGCGTCCGGGTCGTCGGCGCCCAACTCGACGAGCAGCCAGCCCCGGCCGGGCGGCAGCTCGAGACCCGGCCCGGTAGCGCCCCGCAACGCGGACGTGACGATCCGGGCGTCCAGGCCCTCGCAGGCTCGCGGCCGGTGACGGAGCACGCCGGGCGTCGCGTCCGCGGCCTCGGCGAGCGAGGCGAAACCGAGCACCACCAAGGCGGTGTGAGCGGGTTCCCTAGCCAGCCGGACGGTGGCGCGGCGCACCACCGCCAGGGTGCCCTCCGAACCGACGAGGAAGCGGGCGACGTCGAAGCCTCGTTCAGGCAGCAGATGCTCCAGCGAGTATCCCGACACCTGCCGGGTGAAGCGGCCGAACTCGGTGCGGATCACCCCCAGGTTGGCCTGCACCAGGTCGTGCAGCGCCCGCACGGTAGGCGACGGGTCGGCTTGTGCGTCCGGCCCGGGCGTCAGTTCCAGCCGCTCGCCGGTGCCGGTGGTCACCTCGACCCCGACGACCGCGTCGCTGGTGCGTCCGTCGCCCAGCGCCCGCGGGCCGCAGGCGTTGTTGCCGATCATCCCGCCCACCGTGCATCGAGATGCCGTCGATGGGTCCGGGCCGAACCGCAGCCGGTGCGGCCGGCCCGCGGCCGAGAGGTCGGCCGCGACGACGCCCGGCTGCACCACGGCGAGTCCGGACGCCGGATCGAGCGATTCGATCCGGTTCAGCCGGCGGGTGTCGATCACCAGCCCGGAGCCGACCGCATTCCCGGCGCACGACGTTCCCGCGCCGCGCATGGTGATCGGCAGACGCTCGGCCAGGGCGAACTCGACGGCGGCGTCCAGTTCGGCGGGATCCTCGGGGACGCAGACCGCCTCGGGGACCACCCGATAGAGCGAAGCGTCGGAGGAGTAGAGGGCGCGACTCAGCGTGGAACGGTCAAAGGCGGGGCGGCCCACCCGGTCAGTCTGCCACCTCAAGCACGGCGTTCATCGCCCGGCCGAGGGCCTCATAGTCGGTGGGATCGACCACGTCGACCAGGGCGGCCCGCACCGACGCCACATGGTTCGGCGCCGCGGACTTCAGCAGGTTCAGGCCGGTGGCGGTGAGCACCGCGATGACGCCCCGGCGGTCGTGCGGGCAGCTCTTGCGCAGGATCAGCCCCTTGGCCTCCATCCGGGCCACCGTGTGTGTGAGCCGGGAACGCGATTGCCGCACCCGATCGGCCAGCTCGGACATGCGCAGCTCCAGCTGGTCGGCCTCGGAGAGGTTGACCAGGATCTCGTACTCGCCCAGGTCGAGCCCGAACGGACGCAATTCGGCATCGAGCCGCTCGTTGATCCGACTCACCCCGGCCAGGTACGCGCGCCAGATCGCCTGCTGCTCGGCGCTCAGCCACAGGACGGTCTCGGATGTCATGGTCACCGCCTCAGTCTAACACCACTTGTTGAAGCGTAAACCGAACCCGTGGGAACGCTCGTGATACTCGTGGTGGCTAGGGAAAATCCGGTTCTTGCGACGGGCTGTTCTGGGCTCTGCGGGTGCAGCGGGCCCGAAGTCCGCGTCGCTGCCGCTCGTCGCGGCCATCGCGGTGGCCGTCCCTGGGTCGCGCCTCGGGCCCGATCGCGAGATTCCCGCCTAGAATGGCGGGAATTCGGCACCGACGCCGTGGTCAGACAGGAGTGACATGAACGCCCAGGCCGACGCCATCCTGCACGATAAGCCAACCTCGGTCGGCGCCCTGCTGAACTGGCGGGCCGAGCGGACGCCGAACACCGAGGCGTTCCGGTATCCCGATGGCAACGACGTCTGGCAATCGCTCACCTGGTCGCAGACCCGCCAGCGCGTCCACGAGATCGCCGCCGGACTGCTGACCCTTGGCGTGGGCCAGGAAGAACGGGTCGCGATCGCCGCCCCCACGAGAATCGAGTGGGTGCTCGTCGATCTGGCGATCAGCGCAATCGGTGCGGCGACCACCACGATCTACCCCAACACCGCACCCGAAGACTTCCAGTACATCGTGACCCATTCGGCCTCGCAGGTGCTCGTGGCCGAGAGCGCCGACCAGGCCGCGAAACTCGACGGCGGCAAGGCCCAGGTGCGGGCGGTGGTCCTCCTCGACGGCGAAGGGGACGGCGAACACGTCCTCTCCTGGCGCCAGCTGATCAGCCGGGGCAAGGAACGGCTCGCCGAGCAGCCCGACTGCGTGGACGCCGCGCGCGAGGGGATCGGCCTGGACAGCCTGGCCACCCTGATCTACACCTCGGGCACCACCGGCCGGCCCAAGGGGGTCGAACTCACCCAGCGGAACTGGATCTACGAAGGGTTCGCGGTCGAGGAACTCGAACTGATCGACTTCAACGATCTGCAGTACCTGTGGCTGCCGCTGTCGCACGTCTTCGGCAAGTGTCTGCTGGCGATTCAGCTGGCCATCGGCTTCGCCTCGGCGGTGGACGGCCGGGTCGATCGGATCGTGGCGAATCTCGGTGCCACCAAGCCCACCTTCATGTGTGGGGCGCCGCGGATCTTCGAGAAGGTGCGCGCGACCGTGCTGTCGACCAACTCGACCGGCCTCAAGGGCAAGATCGCGCGCTGGGCGTTCGGCGTGGGGAAACGGAGCCACCGCTACCGACTCGCCGGGCGTCCATTGCCCGTGCCGCTTCGGCTGCAGTACCGGGTGGCCGACAAGCTGGTCTTCAGCAAGCTCCGGGACCGGCTGGGCGGTCGGATGCGGTTCATGGTGTCCGGCTCGGCGAAGCTCAACGCGAAGGTGCAGGGCTGGTTCTACTCCGCGGGGCTGATCATCATCGAGGGTTACGGGCTCACCGAGACCACGGCCTTCTCCTTCGTGAATCTGCCCTCCGAGCCGATCTTCGGAAGTGTCGGCAAGGCCGCTCCCGGCTCCGAGGTGCAGATCGCTTCGGACGGCGAGGTGCTGTTCCGGGGTCCTGGCGTCATGCGCGGCTACCATCAGGCGTCCGAGATGACCGCCGAGGCGATCGTCGACGGCTGGTTCCACACCGGCGACATCGGCGAGCTGGACGCCGACGGCAACCTCACTCTGACCGATCGCAAGAAGGATCTGATGAAGACGTCCGGCGGCAAGTATGTGGCGCCGCAGAAGGTGGAAGGCGCATTGGTCGCCGCGATCCCGTTCGTCAGTCAGGCCGTGGTCGTCGGCGACGGCCGCAAGTACATCTCGGCACTGCTCACCCTCGACGCCGACAACGTGAAGCGATGGGCGGCGGTGAACGGCATGGCGGACGCCGACTACTCCGAGATCGTCGCCAGCGACAAGGCGCACGAGGTGGTGCAGGCGTTCGTCGATCGAGCCAATCAGAGCCTGGAGCGCTGGGAGACGGTGAAGAAGTTCGTCATCCTGCCGCAGGAGTTCAGCGTCGATGAGGGCGAGGTGACGCCGAGCATGAAGGTTCGCCGGTCGGCCATCGCGCACCGCTTCGCCGATGAGATCGACTCGATGTACGAGCGCGAGCCGGACGACGAGTGAACCCCGCCGCGATCATCCGGGTGCCGTTGCGCTGGGTCGATCTCGACGCACAGGGCCATGTCAACAACGCGCTGATCGCCGACTACCTGCAGGAAGCGCGGGTCCGTTTCCTGCTGGAAGGCGAGAACGCGGCACTGCTGGGTCACGGGACGCTGGTGGTCGGCCATCAGGTGGAGTACCTGGCACCCGTCGAGTTCCGGCCCGAGCCGGTCGAGGTGCTGCTGTGGGTCGGCAATGTGGGTGCGTCGCGGTTCACCATCGGCTACGAGGTGGTCCAGGACGGCGTGGTCGCCGCCCGTGCCCGCACGTTGCTCTGCATCTTCGACTTCGACGCCGGCCGTCCGCGCCGGATGACCGCGGCGGAGCGCGGTTGGTTTCTCGCCCACAGCGACCTGCTGGAGCCGCTGCGCACCCTGGGCAGATGGCGTCCCGGCGAGCGCGCGCACTGCGCCCCGCTGACCGTTCGCTGGACCGATCTGGACGCCTACGGTCACGTCAACAACGTGCGCTTCTTCGACTTCGTCGCCGAGGCCCGAGTGCAGATGTCGAGCCTGGCCGACCCGGCCGGCGACCGGATGTCCGCGGCGGCGGAGGCCGGCTACCTGTGGATGGTCGCCCGCCAGGACGTCGACTATCTGGCCCAACTCGATCATCGGCTGGAGCCGTTCGAGACGCGGGTCGCGGTGGCGGAGATGGGCCGCACCTCCATGACCCTGGTGGCGGAGGTCACCGACCCCTTCGCCGGCACGGTGCACGCCCGGGCCACCACCGTGCTGGTCTGCGGTGACCGGACGGGCCGTCCGATCCCGGTGCCTGAGGAGTTGCGGCGCGGGCTCGAGCTGTGGCCGGCGGAGCCGTTCCACCGCGGCTGACTCGCGCGTCCACACGCTCGCCGAACTACTTGGGGCTCGCCGAGTTGGGCGAGCCCCACATAGTCCAGTGAGCGTTGGGTGGGTGAGCGGCCGCAGCCGACCGAGCCGGCTCAATGGCGGTCTTCCCGGTGGCTCAGTGGGTGTCTTCCGCCTCGACCTCGGAGCGGTCGCCGGACCACAGCGTGTGGAAGGTACCTTCCTTATCGATCCGGCGGTAGGTGTGCGATCCGAAGAAGTCGCGCAGGCCCTGGGTGAGGGCGGCGTTCGTCCGGTCGGCGCGCACCAGGTCGTAGTAGGAGAGCGCCGAGCTGAAGCCCGGGATCGGGACGCCGGCCTGGGTCGCGCGGGCCAGCACCCGGCGCCAGGCGCCGTTGCTGGCCCCTAGTTCGGCGCTGATCGACGGCGCCTCGAGCAGCGTCTCCAGATTGCCTGCGGCGTACTCGTTCGAGATGCGGTCGAGCAGCTTCGCCCGGATGATGCAGCCGGCCCGCCAAATCCGGGCGCAGGCCGCCACGTCGATGTCCCAGCCGTACTCCTCGCCGCCGACCTTGATTAGGTGCAGGCCCTGGGCGTAGGCGATCACCTTGGCGCACCACAGCGCCTGGCGGACGTCGGCGATGAACGCCTCCCGATCGTCGACGGTGATCGCGCCGTCGGGGCCCTGGAGCGCGGTATTGGCGGCGGCCCGCAACGACGGGCTGCTGGACGCGGCCCTGGCGAACACGGCCTCCGCGATGGCTGCCGCCGGCACGCCCAAGTTCAGCGACTCCTGCACAGTCCAGGTGCCGGTGCCCTTCATGCCGGCGGCGTCCACGATGACGTCGATCAGCGGCTTGCCCGTGGCGCTGTCGACCTGACGCAGCACCTCGGCGGTGATCTCGATCAGGTAGGAGTCGAGGTCGCCGGTGTTCCACTGCGCGAAGACGTCGGCGGCCTCGGCGGCCGACAGCCCCGCGCCCTTGAGCAGGTCGTAGGCCTCGCCGATGAACTGCATGTCGGCGTACTCGATGCCGTTGTGGATCATCTTCACGAAGTGGCCGGCGCCGTCCTCGCCGATCCATGTGCAGCACGGATCGCCGTCGTACTGCGCCGAGATCTTCTCCAGGATCGGGCCGATGTGGGCGTAGGAGTCCTTCGGGCCGCCCGGCATCATCGCCGGCCCGAGCAGCGCGCCGGTCTCACCACCGGAGATGCCGCAGCCGATGAAGTTGAACCCCAGCCCGGCGATCCGCTTCTCGCGGCGTCGGGTGTCGGGGAAGTAGGTGTTGCCGCCGTCGACGATGATGTCGCCCTGATCGAGATGCGGCAGCAGCGAGTCGATGGTGGCGTCGGTGGCGGGGCCGGCCTTGACCATGATGAGGATCCGGCGCGGCTTCTCCAACGAGTCGACGAACTCCTCGACCGTTTCGGAGGCGACGAAACCCGCCTCGGGGTGCGCCGCCACCACCGCCTCGGTCTTGGCGTAGGTGCGGTTGAAGACGGCGGTCTTGAATCCCTTGCTGGCGAAGTTCCGCGCCAGGTTCGACCCCATCACCGCCATGCCCACCACGCCGATCTGCGCGGTGCCGGTCTTGTCGCTCATCTGCTTCCTCACTTGTAGGGGAGTTCTCGGCGATCATTCCACTAAATGCCGCCGACGGTCACCGGCTTGTCCAGCGGTTCGGGCCGAAGTCCAAGCGTCCACTAGGCTCGCGATCTGGACCGAACGAAAGGCAGGCACCGTGGCCCGTCCGCTCACCCGTGCCCAGGATGGTCGTCCCGCCGCGCCGGTGCGGATGGTGCACCTGGGGCTGGGCAACTTCTTCCGTTCCCATCAGGCCTGGTACACCGACCGGGCCTCGGACGCCGATCGTTGGGGCATCGCCGCATTCTCGGGGCGCTCGGTCGGCGCCGCGGCCGAGCTGGAGCGACAGGAGAACCTGTACACGCTGGTGACCGTCGGACCGGAACGCAACGACTACCGGGTGGTCAGCTCGGTCGCCGCCACCCACAGCGGTTCCGACGTGGATGCGCTGCTGACCTATCTTGCTGACCCGCAGGTGACCGTGGTCACCTTGACTATCACCGAGGCCGGGTATCACCGCAACGATCAGCGGCGATTGGATCTGGAGCACCCCGACGTCGAGGCAGACATCGCCGCGATCCAGGCCGGGAATCTGCATGTCGTGCGGACCGGTCCCGGCAAGCTGGTGGCCGGCCTGATCGAACGCCGCCGTGCCGGCGCGGGACCGATCACACTGATCAGCTGCGACAACCTGCCTGACAACGGCACCCTGCTCTCGGTCGTGCTGGACGACCTGGCTACCAGTGCGGCGCCCGACCTGCTCGGCTATCTGGACACCGAGGTCGGCTTCATCACCACGATGGTCGACCGGGTCACGCCGCGCACCTCGGACGCCGTCCGCCAGGCTGTGCTCGATGAGCAGGGCGTCGACGATTTGGCTGCCGTCGCCACCGAGCCGTTCAGCGACTGGGTGCTGGCCGGCGAGTTCCGCGGGCCGCGTCCCAACTGGGAGAGCGCCGGGGCGGTGATCGCCGACGACATCGTCCCCCACGAGCTACGCAAGCTGCGGCTGCTCAACGGTGCGCACTCGCTGATGGCCTACGCGGCGACCATCCTCGGTCATCGGACCGTGGCGGACGCGATCGCCGACCCGATCGTCCGCGGCTGGGTGGAGGAGTGGTGGGACGTCGCGCAGCGTCAGGTGCCGCTCGATGACGAGGTGATCGGTGACTACCGGACTGTGCTGCTGGAGCGCTTCGGCAACGCCCGGATGCGGGCCGAACTCAGCCGGATCGCGGCCGACGGGTCGCAGAAGCTGGCCGTCCGGATCGTGCCGGCGCTGGTCGCCGATCGCAAGGAGGGCAACAGCCCGATCGGCGCGGAGCGCGCGGTCGCGGCCTGGACGCTGCACCTGCGCGGACTCGGGGCGCCGTTCAACGACGCGCGTGCCGACACCGTCCACCCGCTCGGCGAGGGCAGCCTGGACGACGCCGTGCGCAAGGTCTGCGATTTCCTGGAGATATCCGATCGCGATTCCCGAGCCAGCATCCTGGCTCTCGCCACGAGAATGGAGGGCTGAGATGACGCAGGCACCCCACGACGCTCGGGTGGTGATCGGCCTCGACGTCGGCACCACCGCGGCGAAGGTCTCGGCGTTCGCGCTGGGCGGCGGCTGGCGGGCCAGCGCCGACAACGAGTACCCCCTGCAGCAACCCCGTCCCGGATGGGAGGAGCAGGAACCCGAGGTGATGTGGCGGGCGCTGCACGAGGGACTGGTCGAGATCGCCGAGGCGTGCGGCGCGGCGTCCGTGATCGGCATCGGGGTGTCGACGGCGTTGCACGGCCTGATCGGGCTGGACGGCAACCGCCGTCCGGTCACCCCGCTGCTGACCTGGGCCGACTCGCGTGCGGCGGAGCAGGCGATGCGGCTGCGGGGCACCGAACTCGGGCGCCGGCTGCACCGGACGTCCGGGACACCGATCCATTCGATGTCACACCTGACCAAGTTGATGTGGTTCGCCGAGGAGGATCCGGCGACCGCGGCGTCCGTGCGCTGGTGGGTGGGGCTGAAGGACTACATCCTGCTGCAGCTGACCGGGGAGCTGGTCACCGAGGTGTCGCACGCGTCCGGCACCGGCCTGCTCGACGTGCACACCAAGGACTGGAATCCCGAGGCGCTGGAGGTGGCCGGCGTGCGGCGCGAGCAGTTGCCGCCGGTACGGCCCACCACCCAGGCGCTGCCCGTGCGACCCGAGCTGCTCGCCGAACTCGGGCTGCCGGACGGCGTCCGCGTGGTGCTGGGGGCCGGCGACGGGCCGCTGGGCAACCTGGGAGTGGGCGCGCTCGAACCGGGCGTGGTCGGGCTGTCGCTGGGCACCTCCGGCGCGGTCCGGATGGTCACCGAGCGGCCGTACGTCGACGACGCCGGCAAGCTGTTCTGCTACAACCTGGCCGACGATGCCTGGGTGATCGGCGGCGCGATCAGCAACGGCGGCATCGTGGTCCGCTGGGGCGGTGACGTGTTCGGCGTCGACTTCGCCGACGAGCCCGGCGGGAACCCCGACGGCATGCTGCTCGACCTGGCCCGCGACATTCCGATCGGGGCGGACGGCCTGGTCGCGCTGCCGTTCCTGATGGCCGAGCGGGCACCGCTGTGGAACCCGACCATTCCGGGCGCCTTCCTCGGTGTCCGGCGTAGTCACGGACGGGAGCATTTCGTCCGGGCCGCCATCGAGGGAGTGGCGCTGATGCTCTCGACGGTCGTCGACGAACTCGACCGGGTGAGCCCGATCCGGCAGATCCGCGCGACCGGGGGAGTCTTCCGCTCGCCGGTCTGGCGCGAGGTGCTGTCGGCCGCGCTCGGACGCCCGCTGGTGGTCACCGACGGCGCGGACGGCACCGCGCTGGGCGCGGCCGCGCTGGCCCTCTACGGGTTGGGAGAGGCGGCGTCCCTACGGGAGGCGCTCATCATGCTGGGCGCCGATCCCGATGCAGGTTCGGACGAGCTGGTCCCCGACCCGGACGACGTCGCCGCCTACCGCGCCGTCCGCGCCCAGATCCCAGCCCTGCTGGCCCGCTACGACGAGGTCCGAAACCTGTTCTCCTGAGCGCCGGCCGGATTCAGCGGCGGTAGGTGAGGCGTCCGGCCCAGACGGTGGCTACCACCGGGTCGGGCAGGTCGTGGCCGTGGTACGGGTTGTTGCGCGACTTGGACGCCGACGCGTCCCGGTCGACCACCGCGCGGGCGGCCGGGTCGACCAGCGCCAGGTTGGCCGGCTCGCCGACGGCGACCGGACGGCCCTGGCTCGCCGTCCGGGACAGCCGAGCGGGGGCGTAGGACATCCGCTCCACCAGGGTGGGCCAGTCCAGGCGTCCGGTGTTGATCATCACCTCGAGCACCACCGCCAGCGACTGCTCCAGGCCGAGCATGCCGGGCAGCGCGATGTCGAAGGGGTGGTCCTTGTCCTGCCGGGCGTGCGGGGCGTGGTCGGTGCCGACCATGTCGATGGTGCCGTCGGCCAGCGCCTCGCGGACCGCCTCGATGTGCTCGTCGGTGCGCAGCGGCGGGTTCACCTTGAAGGTGGTGTCATAACTCTCCACCTCACGGGTGGCCAGGTACAGGTGGTGCGGTGTCACCTCGGCGGTGACGTTCACCCCGCGCGCCTTGGCCCAGCGGATCACCTCGACGCCCTCGGCGGTGGAGACGTGGCAGACGTGCAGCCGTCCACCGGAGAGTTGCGCCAGTTCGACGTCGCGGGCGATGATCGCCGACTCGGCCTGTGCCGGCCAGCCGGGCAGCCCCAGCCGTCCGGAGATCTCGGACTCGTGGCAGCAGGCCCCGGTCCCGGCCAGCCGGGTGTCCTGGGCGTGCTGGGCGATCACCCCGTCGAAGGTCTTCGCGTAGGTCAGGGCCCGGCGCATCACCAGCGAGTCCATCACGCATTTGCCGTCGTCGGAGAACATCCGGACGCCGGCGGCGGAGCGGTTCATCAGCCCCATCTCGGACAGCTCTTCGCCGGCCAGACCCTTGGTCACCGAGCCGACCACGATCACCTCGGCGCTGGCGGTACGCCCGGCCAGCGCCTTCAGGTACTCGGCGGCCTCGGCCGAATCGGTCACCGGATCCAGGTTCGCCATCGCGTGGACGGCGGTGTAGCCACCGCGAGCAGCGGCCACGGTACCGGTGGCGATCGTCTCGGCGTCTTCGCGTCCGGGCTCGCGCAGATGGGTGTGCGGGTCGACCAGACCGGGCAGGGCCAGCAGTCCGTCGGCGTCGATCCGCTCGGCGTCGTGGACGTCGCCGGCCGGTACGAACACCCCGTCACGTACACCCAGGTCACCGGTCGTGCCGTCGGCCAGGGCGGCGCCGGTGATCAGCAGGTCTCTCATTCGGGGCTTCCTCCCAGCAGGTGGTACAGCACGCTCATCCGCACCGACACCCCGGCGGTGACCTGGTCGAGGATCAGCGAGTTGGCGGCGTCGGCGGCCTCGGACGAGATCTCCAGGCCGCGGTTCATCGGACCCGGGTGACAGATCGCCGCGCCCGGTCGCAGCAGCGCCAGCCGCTCCGGCGTGAGCCCGTACAGCTCGGTGTATTCCCTAGCCGTGGGGAAGAAGCCGCCGTGCATCCGTTCCCGCTGCACCCGCAGCATCATCACCACATCGGACGCCTCGAGCGCCGCGTCGAGATCGTCGGTCACCTCGCACCCCCACTGGTCGACACCGGTCGGCAGCAAGGTTGGGGGAGCGACCAGGATCACCTTCGAGCCCAGGGTGCGTTGCAGCAGCACGTTGGAGCGGACCACCCGGCTGTGCAGCAGGTCGCCGACGATGGTGATCGTCTTGCCCTCGAACGACTCCTCGCCGTCGACTGAGCGACTCTGCCCATTCTCCGCGGAGCGGCTCTGGCCCTTCTCCGCGCGAGCGCGGACGTGCCTCCGCATGGTGAACGCGTCCAGCAGCGCCTGGGTCGGGTGCTCGTGGGTGCCGTCGCCGGCATTGACCACGTGCGCCTTCACCCAGCCGGCCGCCTGGGCGACCGCGCCGGAGGAGCCGTGCCGAATCACGAAGCAGTCGGTGCCCATCGCGTCCAGGGTGAGCATGGTGTCGCGCAGCGACTCGCCCTTGGAGGTCGACGAGCCCTTGCCGGTGACGTTGATGGTGTCGGCGGACATCCACTTGCCGGCCATCTCGAAGCTGGTCCGGGTGCGGGTGGAGTCCTCGAAGAACATGTTGATCACGGTGCGGCCGCGCAGCGTCGGCAGCTTCTTGATCGGCCGGGACTGGATGGTGTGCATCTCTTCGGCGGTGTTCAGGATCGAAGTGATCTCGGCCAGGCTCAGATCGCCGGCGCTCAGCAGATGTCGCATCAGACCTCCGTCAGGCTGATCGTGACCGAGTCGGCCTCGTCGATCTCGGCGAACCGGACGTTGACCCGGGCATCGGGCGGCACCTGGACCTGTTTGCCGACATGGTCGGCCTGGATCGGCAGCTGCCGGTGGCCGCGGTCGATCAGCACCGCGAGTTGGACGATGCGGGGGCGTCCGACGTCCTTCAGCGCGTCCAGCGAGGCGGCGATGGTGCGTCCGGTGAACAGCACGTCGTCGACCAGCACCACCGTCAGGTCGTCGATCGAACGCGGCATCGTGGTGCGGCCGACCGCCCGGGTCGGCTGGCGGCGCAGGTCGTCGCGGTACATGGTGACGTCGAGTTCGCCGACGCCCACCTCGACACCCTCGATGCTGCGGATCGCGTCCGCCAGTCGGCGGGCCAGCAGCACGCCGCGAGTCGGGATGCCCAGCAACACCAGATCGTCGCTGCCGGCATTGGCTTCGACGATCTGGTGGGCCATCCGGGCCACGGCGCGCGCGATGTGATGGCCGTCCCACGTGAAGTGGGCGGGTTTCTTGGTCACGCGGATGCTCCTGTAGAGGTTTGGTTGCGGGCTGCCTCGGACGCCGAAACGGCCCGCCGACACTCTATCGAGACTGGCCCGGCGGGTGGATGCCGCGGTCCGCCCTCCGATGCGGCGGGGCGACCGGTCGAGCGCTGGTACGGACGCGTCGCACGGCGCGGACGCCGACAGCGGGCGGCGCTCGATGCCCACGGGAGCGCGTCCACCCAAAAGGAGGATCTGTTTCCGAAGGTGAGCGGTTCGTTCACCGGCAGGGGGTTGCCGAGGCGCTGCGAGGATGGCTGGATGAAGGGGCCGGTTCCGGCCGGCGGTGCCGCTCAGCACCCCGCTTGCGGCGTCCGTTTCTCCACAGAGGAGGCCTCATGCCTTTCCTTCGAACCACCCTCGTGGCGCTCGCCGCGGGGCTCACCACCACCGGACTGCTGGCCGGCCCCGCGTCCGCCGCCGGTCCCGGCGACCGTGCCAAACACCGCGCCGACGCGGTTGTCATTGCCCATCGCGGGGCGTCCGGCTACCGCCCCGAACACACCCTGGCCGCCTACCGGCTGGCGGTGAAACAATGCGCCGACTACATCGAGCCGGATGTGGTGACAACCAAGGACGGCGTCCTGGTGGACCGGCACGAACCCGAGATCAGCGGCACCACCAACGTCGTCGATCACCCCGAGTTCGCCGGACGCAAGACCACCAAGCTGCTCGACGGCAAGCCGGTGACCGGATGGTTCACCGAGGACTTCACGCTCGCCGAGCTGCGCACCTTGCGCGCCGTCGAGCGACTGCCTGATCTGCGCCCGCAGAACACCACGTACGACGGCCGCTACCGGGTGCCGACGCTGAAGCAGGTGCTCGCCTTCGCCGCGAAGTCGCGGACCTGTTCGGGCAAGCGCGTCGGCGTGATTCCCGAGATCAAGCACTCGACGTTCTTCCAGCAGCAGGGCTTCGACCTGGAGCCGAAGGTGGTGCGCCTGCTGCATCGGTACGGCTTCGACAGCCGGCGCGACCCGGCCGTGATCCAGAGCTTCGAGGTCGGCAACCTGAAGCGGCTCAACCGGATGACCCGGGTCCGGCTGGTTCAGTTGATCGACTGCACCGGCGGCCCGTACGACCGGACCGCCGCGGGGCGTCCGATCAGCTATGCCCAGATGGTGACGCCGCGCGGACTGCGGGCGATCAGCCGTTACGCCGACCAGGTCGGGCTGTGCAAGGACGTGATGATCCCGCGCAAGGCGGACGGCACCCTGGCCGCACCCACACCGGTGATCCGGGACGCGCACCGTGCCGGTCTTGTGGTGGTGGGCTGGACCTTCCGGCGGGAGAACAACTTCCTGCCGGCGGAGTTCCGCAGCAGCAGCGATCCGGCAGGAATCGGCAACCTGGTGGGTGAGATCCGGACCTTCCTGCGAGCCGGGATGGACCAGTTCTTCACCGACAACCCCGATCTGGGTGTGCGGGCGGTCCGTGGCCGACGCTGACGTGGGCTGACCGACGGTTGAGGTACGCCCGTCGTCCGGGCCGGTGTCCGGACGACGGCGTGCCTCGACTCGACTGAGTCGGGTCGTGACGTGGCTGGCTTCGTGCAATACCCTGTGTCCATGTTCGGACTGATCCCGCTCAAGACCCTGCCGGGCTGGCCCGAGGCCCCCGATCCCACCGCGATCGAGTCGCTGGTCGTGCTGCTGGGCGTGCCCGCTGCGATCGCGGCCGTCCTGCTGCTGCTGGTGATGGCGCCGAGCTGGTTCCGTCCGGACCGCAGCGACGCCGTCGCCCGCAAGGATTCCTGAACGCCGGACGAGGCTAGCCGGCGGCCTCCTGGCAGCGGAGGGCGCGCTCGACGTCGTCGCGCCGCTCGCTGACCATCCGGCGCACCGAGTCGCTGAGTTCGGTGGTCGCCATCCACTCGTCGATCCGGGCCAGCAGCGCCCGGCCGCCGAATGGACGCGGGAAGAGCAGCTCGCCGACGTTCTTGCGGATCGCCAGCGACCGCTGGCCCCAGCCGTTGCGCTGTGCCGCGATATCGGCCATCACCTCGAACCAGGCAACCACATAGGGCTTCAGCACCCGCTCCTGATCGAGCGCCCAGAAGTGCGCGCAGATCTGTGTATGGGTGGCGTTGGGCACCGACGCCTCTTCGACGGCCAGCCGCCAAGCCTCGGCCTTCGCGTCGTCGTCCGGACGGACGGCACGGGCGCCGGCGGCCTTCTCGGCACCCGTTGCGGTGTTGTCCCGAGCCAGTTCGGCGTCGATGCCCGCGTCGTCCAGCCCACCCAGCTGGGCCAGCTGGGTGACGAATCTCCAGCGCAGGTCGGTGTCCACGACGAGCCCAGCGGGTACCTCATCACCGGCCAGCCAGGCCCGCAGCAGATCGGCACCGGCGGACGTGGTCAGCGAGGACGCCAGGGCCCGGACGATCGCCAACTGGTGATCCGAGCCGGGATCGGCGTCCTTCACGAGTCGCACCAGGCCCGCCGTCCAGCGGGTCGCCAGCGCCGGTCGCGCGACCGGCGGGGTGTAGTAGCGCACCGCGGTCTCGGCCTGGGCGAGCACCGCGGTGACCGCGGTCAGGTCGGTCTCGACCGCGACCCCGCGGGTGACCAGTTCGACGTAGTCGGACGCCGGCAACTGGGCGTCGCGGCACATGTCCCAGGTCGCCCCCCACAGCAGCGCCCGGGCGACCGGATCACGGAACTCGTGGATCCGGTCGACCACCACGTCGAGGCCGCGATCGACCCGGATCTTCGCGTACGACAGGTCGCCGTCATTGAGCAGCACCACCGCCGGGGCCGGGACGCCGACCAGCGCCGGCACGTCGGTGCGTGCGCCGTCGATGTCGAGTTCGACGCGGTGCACGCGCTCGATGCCGTCGTCGCCTCTGTCGTAGCAACCGATCCCGATCCGGTGCCGGCGCAGCGTCGGCCACTGCTCGGTGGCGTGCTGGACGACCGTGAACCTGGAGAACCGTCCGCTCTCATCGATCTCGTACTCGCTGGTCAGTGTGTTCACCCCGGCGGTCTGAAGCCATTGACCGGTGAAGAAGGACAGATCGCGTCCGGACGCCTCCTCCAGCGCGCGCAGCAGGTCGGCCAGCTGGGTGTTGCCCCAGGCGTGGCGTCCGAAGTAGGTCCGGACGCCGGCCAGGAACGGCTCAAGGCCGACGAAGGCCACCAGCTGACGCAGCGCCGAGGCGCCCTTGGCGTAGGTGATGCCGTCGAAGTTGAGTTCGACCGCTTCCAGGTCGACCATGTCGGCGGCGATGGGATGGGTGGAGGGCAGCTGGTCCTGCCGGTACGCCCAGGTCTTGCGCTGATTGCAGAAGGTGGCCCACGGATCGTTGCCGCCGTGCACCTTGCGGATCTCGTCCTGGGCGAAGTGAGAGGCCCATTCGGCGAACGACTCGTTGAGCCACAGGTCGTCCCACCAGGTCATGGTGACCAGATCGCCGAACCACATGTGCGCCAGTTCGTGCAGGATCGTGTTGTCCCGGGCCTCGTAGGCGGCTGAGGTGACCCGCGAGCGGTACAGGTACTCGTCGCGAATGGTGACGCAACCGGAGTTCTCCATGGCGCCGGCGTTGAACTCGGGGACGAACACCTGGGCGTAATCGCTGAACGGGTAGGGCTCGCCGAAGTGCTCCTCGAAGACGTCGAATCCCCGCGAGGTGGTGGCGAACAGCCGGTCCACGTCGAGGTAGGGCGCCATCGAGGCCCGGCAGGACAACGAGAACGGAATCTCGGCCTCCCGGCCGCGGTAGCTGGTGCGCACCGTGTGATAGTCGCCTGCGATCAGGGCGGTGATGTAGGTCGAGATCGGCGGGGTGGGTGCGAACTCCCAGCGGCCCAGATCGCCGGTGACGATCGGCTCGACCTCGGGCGAGTTGGACAGCACCGTCCAGTGCGCGGGGGCGATCACGGCGAACTCGAAGGACGCCTTCAGGTCGGGCTGGTCGAAGCACGCGTAGACGCGGCGGGCGTCCGCCACTTCGAGCTGGGTGTAGCAGTACACCCGCGAGTCGACGGGGTCGACGAAGCGGTGCAGCCCCTCGCCGGTGTTGCTGAACCGGCAGACGGCCGTGATGGCGAGCACGTGCTCGCCCTCGCTGAGGGTGAAGGCGAGCCGTTCGCCGTTGAAGCTCGTGGTGTCCAGAGCGGCGCCGTCCAGGGTGGCCTCGATGATCGAATCGGCGATCAGGTCGACGAAGGCGGGCCCGGCGCCGGAACTGAAGGTGATCGCCGACGTCGAGGTGAAGGTGCTCGGCGAGCCGGTCAGGTCGACCGTGACGCGGTAGCGGCTGGTGCGGAGCAGTTCTGAGCGGGTGTGGGCTTCATCGCGGGTGATGTTGGCCGGGTACATGGTCCTCCAGGTGTGGGAGTCGCGCCAGTCGGTCACAGTACTCCTGGCCGGTCCTCGGATCACGGGCCGCGCCACAGGTGGGCGCGATTCTGCCCGGCCCCGCGGTGGCGGCGTATCCCGCACCCTCGGGGACGGTTCTTCCACGTTCGAAGTTCGCACGCCGGGGACGGTTCTTCTCGTTCGAAGTTCGCACGCCGGGGACGGTTCCTCTCGTTCGAAGTTCGCACGCCGGGGACGGTTCTTCTCGTTCGAAGTTCGCACGCCGGGGACGGTTCTTCTCGTTCGAAGTTCGCACGCCGGGGACGGTTCCTCTCGTTCGAAAATCGCATCCGGGGGACGGTCCTTCTCGTTCGAAAATCGCACGTTGGGAACCGTCCCCAACGTGCGACGGGCCGGGACCATCTCCAAGCGGGCGACGGCTTGGCTCTACCGTGCCGAGGCGATGAAGGCGGAGAGCCGGTCCTGGTAGCGGTTGCGGATCTCGTCTTCGAGCGGATCGATCCGGCGGGTCGGCAGCGGCGGTTCATCGCTGAGGCCGGCGCGGTGCAGCGCCAGCAGCGCGGCCCCGGCGGCGACTGGTTCCGCAGCGGCGGTCAGAGTTGTCGGGACGCCGGCGAGGGTGGCCTTGATCTGGGCCCAAAGCGGGGCTCGATGCAGCGGATTTCCGGCGAGAGTGAGGTGGGTGGGGTGGCTTCCGGACAGGCTGGTCTGGGTGTCGAGTACCCACTGCGCCTGGTAGGCGAGCGCCTCCAGCGCGGCGACGCCCGGGTCTGCCGGGGAACCGATCAGCCGGACGCGGGCTGCGGGATCGGGGTCGGGGCATTGGCGCCCGGACGGATACGGCAGCGGCCAGGCGTCGCCCGCCAGTGCGTCGCTGGTCGCGGCCGCCTCTGCGAGCAACGCCGGGACGTCGCCGCCGGTGTGCCGGTCGGCGAGCCATTGCAGGAATCCGCCGGCCGAGCCGGTGCCTGCGAGCACGGCCTCGGTGGCGCCGTCGACGGCCCGTACCACGCTCATGCCCTGGGCGCGCAGAGCGGAACGGTCAGGGACGCGGCCCACCAGGTTGAGGACGGCCTCGGCGGTGCCAACCGAGTCGGCGACCTGCCCCATGGCCCGCACGCCCGCCGCCCAGGCCGCAACCTGATGATCGTGTCCGGCGACCACGATCGGGGTGCCGCGACGAAGGCCGGTCCGGTCGGTCTCGTAGCGTGCTCCGGCGGGTGGATCGCCAGGCAGCGCGACTCGAGGAAGTCGACTCGATGTGAGGCCGGCCTCGGCGAGCAACTCCGGGTCGAAGAAGTGACCCAGGGGATGGCCCGCGGAGGGCAGCCGATAGGCCAGGGTCCGCCCCGCCAGGGTGTGATCGGTGCGGAGTTCCCCGGTGAGGGCCAAGTGGACGGCGTCCGCGACGCCGGCCCAGCGGTGCATCGCGCCGAAGACCTCGGGGCGCTGGGCCCTCAGCCATAGCCAGACAGCCAGGGACGGCTTAGGTCCAGCGCGGACGCCGGTCGCTCCGAAGAGGGCGTCGGCGCCGAGCCGGTTGGCCAGCGCGCGGATCTCGGCGTCGTCGCGGGCATCGCGCCAGGAGAGCAGCGGCGTCAGTGGCCGGCCGCCGGTATCGAGCGCAAACCCGGATTCCGCCATCGAGGCGATCCCCACCGCGTCGACCGGCCCGGCAGCCGTCGCGGCAGCGAGGCCGGCGAACACCACCGCCAGCAGACCATCGAGGTCGGTGGGGGTCGGCCGAGCCAGCATCCCCGTGCCGAGGCCGCGTTCAACCCGAACGACCTTGGTGTTGGTCGTTCCGATGTCGATACCGACGGCGGCCACCATGGGTTCCATGCTGGCGGCTCGGTGCCGCGTAGGCCACTATTCGGGGCTCGGTCTGCCTGACCGGAGTCAGCCCGTGAGCGGCAGCACGCGGTGCCGATCGGCCGCACTACCGTGGCACGCATGACGCAACGTGTGGACATGTGGTTCGACTCGGCCTGCCCGTGGGCCTGGATGACCTCCCGGTGGCTGCTTGAGGTCGAGAAGGTGCGCGACGTGGAGGTGCACTTCCACGTGATGAGCCTTTGGGTGCTCAACGAGGGCCGCGACCTTTCCGAGGACTACCGCAGGTCGATGACCCGGAACCTTCCTCCGGCGCGGGTGGCGCTGGCCGTCCAGCGCGACCACCCGGAGAAGCTGCGCGAGTACTACACCGCGATCGGAACGCTGGTGCATCCGGGCGGCAGGGACCTTTCCGACGAGACCGTCGCCGACGCGCTGGCCGAGGTCGGGCTGCCGTCGTCCCTGATCGAGGCGGGGCACACCGATGCTGCCGACGACGAGCTGAAGCGCTCCCACCACGACGGCATGGACCCGGTGGGCGACGATGTCGGCACCCCGGTCGTCCACATGAACGGCATGGCCCTGTTCGGACCGGTGATCTCGCCGGCGCCCAAAGGTGAGCAGGCCGGCGATCTGTTCGACGGCTTCGCCAAGCTGACTGCCTACCCGGGCTTCTTCGAGGCCAAGCGGACGCGCACCGTGGGCCCGATCTTCGACTGAGGCTCGCGGCCGCCCCATTGGCTGAGCTTGTCATGACGGCACTCGCTGGTTGAGCTTGTCGAAACCGAGTCTCGATGAGTTCGATCAGCGGTGGGTCGACCCGCGAAGGCGGGTCTCGGCAGGCTCTACGAACACCCGGCTAGCTAGGGAGTTCGGCTATGTTGGCGGCATGCGCGTTCATATCGCGGCCGACCACGCGGCCTACGACCTGAAGGAGTTCCTGGCGAAGGAACTCACCGGCGCCGGCCACGAGATCGTCGATCATGGCGCGCACTCCTACGACGCCACCGACGACTACCCGAGCTACGTGCTGCCCTGCGCCGAGGCGGTCGCGGCCGACCCGGAGAGCCGTGGCATCGTGCTGGGCGGCTCGGGCAACGGCGAGCAGATCGCGGCCAACAAGGTGAAGGGCGTGCGGGCCGGGCTGGCCTACAACACCACGACGGCCCGACTCGCCCGCGAGCACAACGACGCCCGGATCGTCGCCCTCGGTGGACGAATGCAGTCGCTGAGCGACGCACTGGAGATGGTCACCGTGTTCCTCGGCACGCCGTTCTCCGGGGACCCGCGGCACGCCAGGCGGCTCGCGATGCTCGACGACTACGAACAGCGGCACGCCCGCTGACCGGCGCCCGAGCGGGGGAGTAGCCATGCCCGAGGGGCACGTGATCCATCGGCTTGCCGACGGCCTGACCGAACGCTTCGGTGGTCGGACGGTCCGGGTGAGCAGCCCGCAGGGCCGGTTCGCCGACGAGGCCGCCCTGCTCGACGGCGACGTACTGAACGCCGCGGAGGCGTACGGCAAGCACCTGTTCATCGACTTCGGACCCGACCGGGTGGTGCACATCCACCTCGGCCTGATCGGCAAACTGTGGCTGCTGGACGGCCCACCCACCTCCCCGGCCGGCCCAGACACCCTGCGGCTGCTGATCGCCAGGGACGTCCATCGCGGCGAACTGCGCGGCCCGCAGTGGTGCCGGCTGATCACCGACGAGGCACGTGCCGACGTGATGGGCAAGGCTGGGGACGACCCGATCCGTCCGGAATGCACCGGTGAGAAGGCGTGGGCGAAGATCTCCCGATCCGGACGCAGCATCGGCTCGCTGCTGATGGACCAGTCGGTGACCGCCGGCGTGGGCAACATCTACCGGGCGGAGGTGCTGTTCCGGCACCGGATCAACCCGTTCAAAGAGGGCAGGACGATCTCGCGCCGCACCTGGAACGCGGTCTGGGCCGATCTGGTGGTGCTGCTGCGACTCGGCGTCCGGGACGGCCGCATCGACACGGTGCGCGACCAACATCTCCCCGAGGCGATGGGGCGGGACCCCCGGGTGGATCGGCACGGTGGCGAGGTGTACGTCTACCGCCGCGCCGGCCTGCCCTGCCTGGCCTGCGGCACCCCGGTGCGCACCCAGGTGCTCGAAGGCCGCAATCTGTACTGGTGCCCACGCTGCCAGCGGCGGCGCTGACCGGGGCCGGGCTGATGCGCTGGGGTGCGTTCGCGATCCGGGTCCGGGACGACGGCACCGGGTTCGCGCTGCTGCATGACGAGGACGTCTGGGCCGACTTCGAACTCGACGGCCTGCAACCGACCGGCCGGTTCACCGACGACGCCGACGAGATCGAGCACGGCTTCGCGCTCGGCGACGCCAGCTGTGCGATCCGGCACGCCGTTGGCGACGCCTGGACGATCCGGTGGGCGCTGCGCGCCGGTGACATTCCGGCGCAGGGTGACGGTTCTTCCGGTCCGCCGCCCGACCCCGAAGCGGTACGGGGGGACGGTTCTTTCGGTCCACTTTCGGCACGAGGGGACGGCTCTTTCGTTCCACCGAGCGAACTTGGGACGCCGCCACGGTTGTCGGTGCGCCCTGGACCAGGCTGCGTGGCGTGGGCCTGGCCGGCTGGCGCCGAAGGAATTCTCGCGATCGCGCCGTCCGGACGTACCGCCCCGGTCGTCGGCCTGCGGCTCACCCAGGGCTGGTTGGAGGAGACGGACGGCACCTTCGCGCTGGCGCCGGTCGATCTCGCTCTGACCCCCGGACGTCGCTGGGTCGGCACCCTTCGTGCCGACCTGTATCCGTCCATGGACGCGCTCGCAGCACGGTTGCCGCCCTGGCTGGCGCCGCTCGAACTCGACTCCGGTCAGCCGTGGGAGTTTCGCGAGCCCGACCAGGCACTGGTCGTGGCGCCGCCGGTGTCGACCCGTGCCGAGGGGGACGCCGTCCAGGTGATCGCCGATGCGGGACGGGTCGGGGTGATGGTGCATTCGCCGCGCGGCCTCACCTCGCTGACACTCTCGTTCGCGCCGCAGTTCGACACGCTGCTGGCCGCCGGCGCTTCGCGCGTGTTGCGTAGCAACGCTCCGGTGACGCCCGCCGGCGGGTTCGTGGTGGCCGAGGCGCTGGGACGGGCCCTGATCAGCGAGCCGGCCGCCGCCGAGCGGCTGTTGGACGACCGCGATTGGAGCCAGGAGCCCGACCTTCTCTCGATCGCCACCGGCATCGTGCGGGGTCAGCGGTCCGGGAACGCCCGGATGGTGCGGGCGGCCTTGCGCCGCCTGGGGCTGGTGCACCCGCAGTTGGGTTACGGCCGGGTGGTGATGGCCGCGTGGCTGGCCACCCTCGCGCTGGGCGAGGACGCCGGCGGCGAGGCGCTGGCTTTGTTGTCGCGTCCGAGCGGCTCGGAATGGGTGGCGCTCGAACTGAACGTGCTGCATCTGCGCAGCCGGGAGGTGTCGGGTGGTGCGTTCGCCGGGTTGATCAACGCGCTCGGCGGCGATCTGCCGGGTGAGCCGGTCGGCCTGGATGCCGTCCGGCAGGCGCAGTTGGTCGGGCTGCTGCAGTTGTGCCCGGAAGAGTGGCCGATGGCGCCTACGGCGTCCGCGTGCACGATCAAGAACTCGCGTCGGCTGCTGGCCGGGGTCGCGGCGTCCGACTTCGCGCAGCCCGACGACTTGGAGGTGCTGGCCTGGCTGGCGCTCGGTCAGTCACTTGTGTGAGCGGGTGAAGGTCCACTCGGGGTCGGTGAGCATCCGCGCGCCGGAGAGGCCGGCGACCATCGCCACCACGACCAGCGCGGTCGAGACCCCGGACTCGATGGCGGCGTTGATGTCGGTCTGGTCGAAGTAGATCAGCGTGCGCAGCGCGGACGAGCCGGGGATGACCACCAGCAGGACCGGCACGGTCATGATGATCTTCGTCATCGAGAACCAGCGGGCGGCCAGCGCACAACCCAGACCCATCGCCACACATGCGACGAAGATGGCGACGTGGGGCTTGATCCCGTTGTCGAGCAGCAGTTGGCGGACGAGGTTGCCGAAGATCGCCACCACCCCGGACGCCACCGCCGTCCACAGCGGGGCGTTGAACATCGTCGCCCAGCCGAACACCGCCAGGAAGCTGGCGGCCACGATCGCCGACCAGACCAGCGCGGGCGGTCCTTCCAGCGGCCCGACCGGGTCGGGGGAGACGCCGGTGACGGACGCCACCAGCCACACCCCGATGCCGATGGCCAGCACCACCATGGCGGCATAGGTCATCCGCGGGACGCCGGTATCGAGGTCGAGCCGGGTCAGGTCGAGGCCGGCGGTGACCAGCGGGAAGCCGGGAATCAGGAAGATCGAGGCACAGACGAAGCCGGCGGCGAAGCGGTCACTGGACGCACCGACCGCGAGCGTGAGGAGCTGGGCGAAGCCGACGTAGAGCGCGGACGCGAGCGCCGCCGAGGTGAGCACGACGGCCAGCTGGTTGAACTGCAGCCGGGTGAGCAGGCGATGCAATCCGTAGGCGATCGCCGAGGCCGGCAGCACCGCGAGTACCTCCCGCCCACCGCCGTTGGCCAGGATCGCGACCGAAGCGCAAGCCACGGCGACCAGCATCACCAGTAGCCAGGAGGGATAACAGAACGCGTGCTGCTCGATCCGGTCGAGCCGTTGGTCGATCTGCTCGGCCGATGCGTGGGCCGGCAGTTCGTGGCTGAGCTGATGCAGCCGGGCGATCCGGTCGGCGTTGACGCCCGGACGGGTCTCGCCCACGTGGGTGCGGAACAGGCCGCGGCGTCCGACGGTGAGCACGATTTGGGTGAAGGTGACCTGGGCGTCGAGCTGTTGGATGCCGACCGACCGCGCGACGGCCTCCATCACCTCGCGCACCCGCAACCCGCTGGTGCCGGCGCCGAGCATCAGAGTGCCGGCGCGCAGCACCACCCGGGAACGCCGGACCAGATCGGTGGGTTCGAGCCGGTCCTCGTCGCTCGCCTGCTCGTCGGTCGGGTCTGCCGGATCGTCCGCCATGTCACCACGCTATTGGCCTCGTGGTCGAGACAATCAGCTGACCGCTGGTCGAGCCGGGGTCGAGACGACGGTCAGCCGAGCAGCTCCGGATACTCCGTGGCCTCACCCAACACGTGTTCGGCCAGGAACGCGAACACCGCGCCGTACCAGATCGCTGCATGTTGCGGGCTCAGCACCCAATGGTTCTCGTCGGGGAAGTACAGGAAGCGGTGCGCCGTCCGGCCGTCCGCGTCCAGAGCGAGTCCCGAACGGCTGAGCAGTTCCCACCACAACCGCAGTCCCTCGCCGATCGGCACCCGATAGTCGCGATCGCCGTGCACGACCAGCATCGGCGTCCGGATCTGCTCGACGAAGGCGTGCGGCGAGTGGTCACGCAGCATCGCGTCGCCCACCTCGCGCGCCCAGTAGAAGGCGTAGTCGGTGGCGGGTCCGAACTGGTCGAGGCTCCACAGCGAGGCATGGCTGACGATCGCGCGGAAGCGGTCGGTATGGCCCGCGACCCAGTTGGCCATGTAGCCGCCGAAGGAGCCGCCCATCGCGGCCGTCCGGCTGGCGTCGATGTCGTCGCGGGCGACCGCGGCGTCGGTGATCGCCATCAGATCGGTGAACGGTTCGGCGCCCCAACGGCTCCAACCGCGGGCGATGAAGTCTTCGCCGTAGCCGGTGGACAGGGCCGGGTCGGGCAGCAGCACGGCGTAGCCCTGGGCGACGAGCAGCCACGGGCACCAGCGCCAGCTCCAGGCGTTCCACGAACCCAGCGGACCGCCGTGAATCCAGAGCAGCAGTGGTGCCGGGTGCTCCGCGTCGGTTCCGGACGGCAGGGCGAGCCAGGCCCGCACGGTGCTGCCGTCGGCGACCGTCGTGCTGATCTCGGTCAGCGTGCCCGGCCGTTCGGGCGCCGGGGCCGGGTTGCGGAGCAGCTCTGAGGCCACCGGAGCACCGGTGCTGCGGGCGGAGTCCAGATCGATCCGGACGGCCTCGGACGGCGCGGCGTAGGAGCTGCGCAGTGCATAGACCCAGCGGCCGTCGGGGGAGACCTGGGGGTCGGTGAAGCTAGCATCGTCGCTGGTCAGCCGGATGACGGCGTCAGAGCCGAGGTCGAGCAGGAAGACCGGGCCGCGCCCGTTGTCGTCCGCGGTCAGGATGATGCCGCTGCCGTCGGGCAGCCAGGCCCGACCGGTGGGCCAGCGGTCCCATTCGGTGGCGACCCGCCGACTCTCACCCGTGGTGAGGTCGATCAGGTGCAGTTCCTGACGGGCAGAGCGTTCCGGGCTGGTCACGGGCGAGCGGGTGAACAGCACCCGAGTGCCGTCGGGGGACACCGACGGTTCCTCGGCGTCGGCGTCCGGCTCTTCGAACAGGACGTGGGTGCCACCGTCGCTCAGCTCGACCCGGACCAGCCGGGTGCGCCGATCGCCGGCGACGCCGACCCGGGACTCGACCGCCACGACGAAGCCGCCGTCGGCGGCCAGATCGAAGTCCTCCCACTGCTGTGCGGACGCCGTCGGCGTCAGATCGCGCAGCGCGAGCCGTACCGGTTCGGCGTCCGCGCCGGTCGCCAGATCGGGAAGGTCGGCAACCATCAGATGATCCGCGCCCGGCCCGAGATCGTGATCCCACTGCCGAACCGGATAGCTGGCATGCAGGATGGCGCTGACGTTGTTGTCCTTGCGCTCCTTGCGGCGGCGGTCGTCGTCCGTTTCATCGGTGGACGCTGTGAGCCGCGGGGCGGCCGTCAGCACGTGTGAGCCGTGGGTCTGGACTTTGCCGTAGCCACCGAGCCGGTTGCCGATCAGGCTGGCGTCGCCGCCACCGGCGGGCAACAGCCACAGAGCCGTCGTGGGCTCGTCGTCATCGTCGGCGTCCGGGTCGGGGCGGGCGGAGGTGAACAGCAGATCGCCGGCATCGGTGAAGGTCGCGGCGGATTCGCCCTTGCGGGACCGGGTCAGCCGTCGGGCCGGCTCCACGCCCGTCGGATCGACCTGCCACAAGGCGGTTCGGTACTGGGTGCGCTTGGAGTTGAGCGTGGCGACGGTGGTGATCAGGCGGGTACCGTCCCTGGAGAGGCTCAATCCGGAGCATCGGGGCAGGGCGAGGTAGACATCGAGGTCATCAAAGGGTGCTGCCATCTCATCCACCCTAGTACGGCTAATGGTCAGCGCGATCGTCGAGTGGAAGCCGTGCACCGTTCCGGTTTCCTGATGGCCGACCGACTGGCCTAGACTCGACCGCGGTGACCGCTGTCCGCGGGCGTCCGGGGCGTAGCGTAGTGGCTAGCGCGCCTGCTTTGGGAGCAGGAGATCGCAGGTTCGAGTCCTGTCGCCCCGACCATTTCGGCCCCACCTGTCCACGAGGCACTATTGTTGGCTGACTACGCTTTTTACCTCGGAGTCCACAGGTCGGTTGAGGTCAGAAGGTGCCGGTTTGACCACCTTTGCCCCCCAAGAGGGCCCCAAACCCGGGTGTTCACCATTCGTTCGGACATCCTGACCTTCTTCAATTCGAGGGCGTGACGTGGGGAGGCTGCCGCAGCGCAGCCACCGCGAGGAGCACGAGCGGCACCTGGCCGACCGCATAGAGGACATGGACCAGGTAGTGGCTCAGCGACTGTTCCGGTACGAACGGCAGCACCGACAACGGCAGGACGGTGACCACCCCGCCGATCACCAGGTTGAGCAGGGCCCAGCCGAGGATCGTTGCCTGCACCCCGCGCGACGTCGGACGGCGCCAATAGGCCGCCAACAGGGCGAGGTCGACGAGCAGCGGGCCGCTGTTCTCGATGTCAACAGGGGTCAGTGGCAGCTCCAACAGGTTGTGGGCGAGCATGGCCAGCCACGACACGGCGAACCCGAGTGCCATCCGGCCCGGAGTCGGCCCCGTCGAGGAGCGCGTTCGCGAGTAACCGGATGTTGGCTGGCGGCTGTTCGTCGACATGGCAGTTCCTTTCCTTGACGTCCTGCGGCCACCAGAATACGATGAACGATATATTCAGTCAATATGTCATTCAATCAAATGTGCTGGGTGCCAGCGAGGAGCGATGGGGAGAACATGACGCCGCGGCGCTACTCGATGGAACTCAGGGCCGAGCAGGCAGCGCGCACTCGGGAACGGATCATGGACGCCGCGTTGGCGAGCTATCGCGAACGGGGCATCGCCGCCACGAGCCTGCAGGCCGTCGCACGCAAGGCCAATGTCTCGGCCGCGACCATCCTGAACCACTTCGGATCGGCAGACGAACTCGCACGGGTCCTGGTCGCGCAGCTCACCGACGAGATCCAGATCCCCGACGACCGCGAGTGGATCGAACGCGGACGCCCCCAGCGAGTCCGGCGCCTGGTCCGCGAAATGTTCGCGTTCTACGACCGCAGCACACCCTGGTTCGAGATCTTCCGGTCCGAGCTAGGCCACGACCCGGTCCTGCGGGAGGGCGAGGGGGCTTTCTGGGAAGCGATTGGTGCGCTCTACGCCCGAGTCTTCGCCGAAGCTCTCGGTGAAGATCGCGTCCGCGGCGCAGCTTTCGGTCTGACCCACCCCGCGACCTTCACCGCCCTGCTGAATGCGGGCTTGTCACTAGAGGACGCGACCGAGCTGGTCGCCGATGCGCTCGTCCGGATTTTGCCGAACGGCAAAGGAGTCACACAGTGAGACTGCTGTACCACCTGTGGTACCGGCACGGCACCCCGCCCTGGGTCGGCGGACCACGACAGGAACTTGTCAGGCTCGTCACCGACGGCACGCTGACCCCGGGTAGCGCGCTCGATCTCGGCTGCGGCGTCGGCGACAACGCGATCTTCCTCGCCCAGCACGGGTTCACCGTCACCGGAGTCGACTTCGCGGACGCCGCCATCGAACGGGCCCGCGCCAAGGCCCATGACGACGGCGTCGACGTCTCCTTCATCGTGGACGACGTCACACACCTTCGCCAGGTCAGCGGCCCGTTCGACCTTCTCGTCGACTACGGCACCCTCGACGACCTCGACGACCGCGGACGAGACGCCTACGTCCACGGGGTCGTGGCGCTGACCCGGCCCGGGAGCCGGATCCTCCTATGGTGCTTCGAATGGACACTGACACCCTGGGAACGCGTCACCACCGCGATCCTCCCGTTCGGCGGCCTCGCGCTCGCCCCCGGCGAGGTCACGGCCCGCTTCGGAAGCCAGTTCGAGATCAACCACATCGCCGGCGAGCAACACCTCAGGGGCTGGCCCCGAGGCTGGGCCGCCTACCTCATGACCAGGCGCAACGCGTGAGTCGGCCGCCCAGGCATGCCTTGGTCAGCTCACCCAAGCCGGTGCTGGTCGCCGCTCAGAACGATTCGCACAAGATCCTGTCCACAGCCCGGTAGTGAGTCGATCTCGCGGCCGCACCTGATCCGGGCAGCTTGTCCGCCGATGCGAGCACAGGCGTCCTGACGCTTGCTTGTCGGGACCAATGACGGGACTTCAGTCCTTGGTCGTCGGGACACATGGTTCCTAGGTTCGTCCCAGGCGAGCCCAGGAGGAATCATGAGCAGGAACCACCCGATCACCGACCGTCGCATCCGGCTCTCGGCTGCTGCCGGAACTCTCGCGCCGATCTGGTTCTGGGTCAGCTTGGCAGCATTGGCGGTGCTGCACGGCACGATCGACGTCAGCGGGCACCAACTCCTGCGCTTCGGCATCGTGATGTACGTGGCCTTCTTCGCCTACGGGTCGCTGACGCTGTTCTTCATCTGGGGCCTTCAGCGCCGGCTGCCAGCGCGGCGCAGCTCCGCCGCCGCGGTCGTATTCCTCGTGCTCTACGGCTGCGGACCCCTGCTGGCAACGTTCACCATGGGATCGGAGCAGGGCGCCACGCAGTCATGGCACGCAACCCTGCACTTTGTGGGCTTCCTGCTGATCAGCCTGATGCCGATCCTCGCCCTGCCGCTGTTCGGTGGTGCGGTCTGGGGGGATGCGAAATGGCGGCCGCTGGGGCCTGTTTCGGTGGCGTGGGGCGTCGTGGTGGCAGTCGTCGTCTTCCTGCCCAGCTCGCCCGCAGAGGGCTACGCGCTCTGGTCCGGCCCCGGGTCGATCGCTGACATCGTGCTGGTGGGCCTATGGCAGATCCTGGTGTCCAGGCGGCTGGCAGCGCTCGCATCCATGGGCTCGCCGGAAACCGCGACAACACCGGTAGCGGCGGCGGAGAATCGAGGGGCATGAGGTTCCGATGCCGCAGGAGGTGAGTGCGCTGACCAGGGTTGTGGTGACGATCGGCCTGCTCGCCGTGGCGGTGACGGCGGTCACATCCATTGACGGGGCGCCGTTGACCAGCGGCTTCTGGCTGCGAGTCCTCTTCGTGACCTGGTGGCTCGCTGCCGCTGTCCTGGTCGCTCGGCGGGGCGAGCCAGGGGTGACGACCGTAGTCACAGTCGTTTTCCTGATCTCGTTTCCGGTCGCCTTCTCCGGCCTGAGTGCGGGCCACGACGTGCTCGATCAGGTATGGCGCGCAGTCGGCTCGGTATCGGTGGTCGCCTTCCTCTACCTGTTTCCGCGCGGCCTCTTCGAGCCCCGGTGGACGGCTGTCGGTTGCGCCGCGTCGGTGGCTTACCTGGCTGCTCGCGCCTTCGTCCCCGAACTCGCCACGTCGCCGTCCGATCTGGTCGTCTTCCCGCTGATCGTCATCGTGCCGCTCGCGCTGCAGGTCGTTCGCTACCGCACGGCGTCCAACCCGTTGGATCGGCGCAGACTGCAACTCGTTGCCCTCGCCGCGGGGATCGCGCTGGTTGGACAACTACTGCTGTTCGGGTTGCTCACCACCGGCTGGCTCGGCCCAGCCCCGCAGGCGGAGCTGGTGGTCGAACCGGCGGCTCACGGCCTGGCGATGGTGCTGCCCGCCGGTGTGGTGCTGGCAATGGTGCCGCTCGCCCCCAGGACGCGCCGATGGGTTGAGCGGGTGACTCACTCCCACGATGACGCCGCCGAGCTGATCACGCGGTTGAACACCTTGGCCCAGGCGTCCGTCTCAGGGCGGGAACTGATCCCGATGGCGTCCGAGGCGATCCGTCGTTCCTTGCGTTTGTCGTCCGTTTCCATCGAGTTGGACGAGGCGTCCGACGTCCAAGCCGACGACGAATCGGGCCTGGCTCGGACCTGGCCGCTCACGTCCTACGGGCAGCGCATCGGGTGCCTGCGTGTGGCGACCCGATCGGGCGGACGGCTCTCCGCGAGCGACTGTCAGCTGCTACAGCAACTGTCGATTCAGCTGGCGCCCATGGTGAGTGCCGTGCGGCTGGCGGATCAGCTCGAGGAAGTGCGCACCCAGTTGTTGAACACGCACGAGGAGGAACGTCGTCGGCTGCGCAGCGACCTGCACGACGAACTGGGCGCCACATTGGCGGGACTCACACTGAAGACCGGCCTGGCCCGTTCGCTGATCGACCGCAACCCCGACGCCGCGCGAAGCATCCTGGCCGAGATCGAAGCCAATCTGCAGACGGCTGTAGGACGCGTGCGGCAGCTGGTCAACGGTCTCCGTCCCGCCCATCTAGATGAGTTGGGTCTGGACGCGGCGATCCGGGAGCAGGCCGAGCGGTTCCGGGCCGAGGGCAGCCTGATGGAGCTTCGGATCCGCGGGCACGCTGATCCCGGGCTGCCGGCGGCGGTGGAGTTGGCCGCCTACCGGATCGCGCAGGAGGCCATGACCAACGCGATGAGGCACTCGGGCGGGACCCTGGTCGAGGTCGACCTCGCTGTCGACCTGTTCGAGCGCAGGCTGATGGTGCGGATCGAGGACGACGGCGTGGGGCTGCGCGACGCCGCAGGACTCGGGTTCGGCATCCAGTCCATGCGGCAACGTGCCCGCGAGGTGGGTGGCGAGTGCACGGTCGGCACCGTTGATTCGGGCGGCGTCCTGGTGGTTGCGCGACTGCCGCTTCCCGAAAGGAGCATCCAATGACCGCGCAGAGGCCCGTGGACTCCTTCGGCGTTCTTGTCGCCGACGACCATCTTCTGTTCCGCGACGGGCTCAGGTCTCTGGTTCTGACGATGCCGGACGCCCGCCTGGTCGGCGAGGCCGGCGATGGGCTCAAGGCGGTCGAGTTGGCCAGATCGTGCCGACCGGACGTGATCGTGATGGACATCCGCATGCCACAACTCGACGGCATCGAGGCAACCCGCCAGATTCTCGCCGAGTCGGCGGACGTCCGGGTGCTCATCGTGAGCATGCTGGACGACGACCCCTCCGTCTTCGCCGCGATGCGGGCGGGTGCACGCGGCTACGTGTTGAAGGGTGCGGCCCACCGAGAGGTGATCGAGGCGATCCGCTGCGTGTATCGCGGCGAGGCCATCTTCGGATCGGGCATCGCCGCGCGGATGGCCAGCTACTTCGCGCAATTGGTTCCCTCCGTGCAGAACGTGTTCCCGCAGCTGACCAGAACCGAGCAGGACGTGCTCCGACTGCTGGCCGATGGGCTCCAGAACCCGCAGATCGCCGAGCGGCTCTTCCTCGCCCCCAAGACCGTCCGGAACAACGTCAGTTCGATCCTGTCCAAGCTCAATGTGGCCGACCGTACGGAGGCTGCGATTCGGGCCCGCGAGGCCGGCGTTCCGCGAGGAGATGTCAGACAGCGGTGATGTCGACCAGGTGTTCGAGCCCGGCGAAGTCGTCAAAGTTGCGGGTGTAGAGGCGTGCACCGTGGGCATGCGCGGTGGCCGCGATGAGCAGGTCCATGGCCCGGCGGCGTGGCTGGCGTCCGGCGTCCACGACAGCGGTGGCGAGCCGGCCGTAGCTGATTGCGACGGCGTCGTCGACGGGTAGCGCCTCGACGTGTTTCTGGAGGAGGCTGAGTCGGCGTAGCCGCTCGGCGCGCACGGGCGCGGTCTTGGCGACCAGCACGCCGAACTGGAGTTCGGCGAGGCTGATTGTGCTGATCGCCAGCACGCCGGGGATTGGTGCGACGTCACCGGCGATGAGGATGCTGGTGTCGAGAAGTGCGCGCTCCGGCTGTTCTGCGGCGCTCACCGATCGGCCCAGGGGTCGCGAAAATCGTCCCCGACCAGCTCTCGGTCGTGGCTCCAGTCGGGGTCGGTGGGGCCGGCGAACAGCTCGGCGATGTCGTCCCAACGCCGCCACTGGGTGGGGCCTGCGGGGACCAGTCGAGCGCTCGGCCGACCGGAGACCGTGATAGTGATCTCCTCGCCGGACTGGACTCGACGCACCAGCTCGGAGGCGTCCTGGCGCAACTCCCGCAGTCCTACGTTCTTCCCCATGGCAGCGTCAGTAGCACTTGTGCTACTCAATCCATGTCATGGTCGAGTCTCGTTGCCAGCTCCTCCGTCAGAGGAGCCCGACCAAGGCCGACCCGAGGAACACCACGGCGATGATCCCCACGATGAGGTCGGTCCAGGTGGCGAGCTGTTCGGCGGGGCTCTTGCCCTTCTTGGTGACGTGCATGGCGCCGGCGCTGAGCAGGAACACGCCGCCGGCAGCGCCGGCTGCCGGGGCCCAGGCCGGGTCCAGCGCCAACAGGCCCGCGAGTCCCATGCCGAGGTTGGCCGTGGCGAGTTCGCGCACAACCTGCATTTCGCTGGCGGACGGCTGCTCTGTGCCCAGGATCTCGGCAGTGGTCTGCGGTCGGATGAGTTGGACGGCGCCGGCGACGACGAGTCGGGTGCCGACGCCCCAGAACACCCACCATCGGCCGCAGATCTCGATCGGATTGCCGCCGGTCGCGTTGAGTTCGACTGTGCCCGAGACGAGCGGCAGGATGACGGTTTGCAGGATGACTCCGATGAAGTAGCCCATGGTCGGCTCCCTTTCTGCTGTGCTGCGAGGGGTGGGTTGTTGTGCCTCTGGGTCGATCTTCGCCGACACACTTCAGAATCGCTGCAACTGCGGCCGACTGGGCTGCGACCGGCGACAACCGTGACGTGGCGGCTGCCATGTGCACCGCCACGGACGGCGTCCAGCTACCGACCGACGCCGACCGCCCGTCGAGGGGGGATCCAGCTGTCGACGGGCGCCGCAGGTGACCGTGCGAGTCGAACGCAAGCCCCGCGAAGGTGCCGGCCCGCACGATGTGGGTAGTGCCTCGCCGTGGGGCGGGCACCAGACCCGAGGAGCCCCCCAAGCCATTCGCAGCCGACACCATCTCCGCCCGGCCATCGATGTCGCCCAGCCGCCCCACCCGAACCCGGCGGACACGACCCGGCCGGCTGCTGCTCGGCGCGGCGGCATGGGGCGCCGCGACGGTGCTCAGCGCCTGCAGCACCCCGGCGCCGGCACCGCAGTCGGTCGCCGCGGCGGAACCGACCACAGCCACCACGACGGACTCCGGCGGCGCTCTCGGTGCAGTGCCCGGCAGCAAGGATGATTCCACCAAGTCTTTCCGGCTGACCAGCTCCACCTACACGGTCAAGGGCGACAAGACCGATGGGCCACACAAGGCGTCCTGCGCGGACGGCTACTACGTGCGCGCGGCGCCGGGCGGCAGTCTGAACAAACGCAAACACCCGTTCATCTGGACCAAACCCGCCGACCAGCATCAATCGCAAACGCAAACACGTCTCATCGACAAGCCACTAGGTGTTTTGCCGTGCGGGCAGAACGCCCACATGTGGACAAAGTCGGCCCGTGGGCGCCGAGGATGGCCCAATGTGCCCTCAATTCGACGGGCACACTCGCCCGAGGCGATCCGCTGGTGCCGGGTGTAGGCGCTGATCAGATATATCTTCGCCGTTCGGCGAAGCGAGACCCACTCGCGTTCGACTCAAATCTCGTTCCATTTCTTTCCTGCGGCGTCGCATTCAGTCGTAAAAGACAATTCCGTTCAGAGGCATGACGTTCTCTCATCCTCGATAGAGAGGTTTTCTGGGAGAGGCGTCAAGGGAGATCGAAGCGGTCGCCTAACGATCTTCGCCTGATCCGCCAGCTACATTGCGAACCTATTGGCGACCAGGAGCATGTCCGCGGATACTCTGAACGTTCCTGGCATGAGGTCCGACGGTTCAAATCGGTGTGCCAAAGACTGTGGCCGTCGAACCGCAAGGAGCTAGAGCGCGTCAAACACTGCCGTGGAGCTAATCGGGTGACCATTGCTAGTCGCCGTGACCATGAAGCGCCCAGTTATGCCTGCCGGAACAGTCACAACTGCAGATGTCCCGCTGCTGTCAAAATAAGGGGCGTAGTCGTGACCAGGCACGGTGCCAAAATGTACTGAATCCACGGCCTGCAAATTGCGGCCGATGAGGCGGACACGTGGTGGATCTAGGCCAACCGCCGCAATGGCGGGCTGTACTTCAAACAGCGCGGCTTCAACCGCCCCTAGACCTGCAGTGTAGGCTGCCTCGGGTATAAGCACATCGGCATCCCCGCTCATTTGCGCCAGGTCCACAGCCTCGCCGTCAAACAGATTCAAGTCGAGCGGCGAATCGCATCCCGGCAGACGACCCCTATCCGTAAACTGCCAGAATAGCCAGCTCCCCCATCCATCTGGCCACCTGCCAGGATGGTCACCGTAGCGCGCCAGCCACAAATCTGCTACCTCGGAGAAGGTAGTATCATCGCCTGTCATTCTGCTCCAGTCCGCACGGGAAGTGTAAATTATTGGCCGCCTGGAGTCTACTTGGCTCAATGCATCGAGAAAAGACGCCAGATGTGCAACGGTTTCGCCAACTCCGACCCCGGAGTTACCGCCACTCTCGACATCCACGATGGGCGGCAAACTCAACGCTAGATCGTCTACCGAGTCAACATACAACTGCGCCTGCCGAGCCGCGTCTTGAGCCAACACGAGGTAGTGATAGAACCCTACCGCCAGCCCCCGCTGCCGAGCCCGCGCTGCGTGATCTGCCGCCGCAACATCCGTATGGTACTGGCTTGCCTTAACCAAGACGAATCCAACAACTTGACTAAGAGAGTCCCAATCACGGATTGAGTTGTGGTGCGATACATCTAGTCCGTAGATAGGCATGGGTCGCAATGCTCCTTCCAGTCGGCGCCACCACGATTCGCTATGCGCGACCGGAGCGCTAGTTGAATCACAACGCAGCGGTGATCGGGTTGCACGCCGCGTCTTTCACACCAGCCTGCAGCCTGCCTGTCAATGTGCGCATCAGGGTTGCACCCTAGTGTGGACCACAGTGAAATCGATAGGCGAGTACGTTGTGTGTCGTGAGCCGCAGTTCGATCTTGAACTTGGCCAGCCGACTCAGTCCATATCGTCCCGTGAACCGCGATTGGCTGTGCCCGCCTTAACCCCAGCCACCCCCATCGCCACCCTTACGCGGACCGCGCTGATCGAAATCATCGGCAGCGCGTCACCCTGTGCTGGAGAAGGGAAGGGCACGAACCGGCCGAATCCTACGCCAACCCCGCGTCACCTTCGGTCGGAGGAATCGTAGTGGTCCGTTCGACGGAGACGACAATGCCGAATGCCAGTCACCGCGCCCTGCTGAGGACAAGAATGGCCCGTGCAGTTCCTGCACACGAGGCGACTCGCCTGCCGTTTGTAGGCGCAAGGGACGTGCCGACTCGTATGCGGCCGGTTTGTAACCGTCCGGGCAGAACGGCTCAAATATGTACAGAGAGTGGTCGTAACGACTTTGTTGGTTTGAGCCCAGCTCGCAGGGAATTTGCGCCCAACTCCCGCCTCAGGTTGGGCTGGCATTTTGTTGTGGTCCTCTGCGATCGGCATCTTCATGCCGCTTGGGAGTGCCAATGTCCGACTCGCCGGGTCACATGACACCATAGTTGTCCCAGCACCTCTTCCTTGCTCAAGGTCGCGTTCCGGACTGGTTAGATGGAATTCGTTCGGCTAGGCTCACGTCTGAAGGCCAAGGACCGTTGATTGTAGCAACTCCCTCGTCGAGCGCCAGGCCACCCTCGATGGCGACGAGAACAACGGCGTGAGATGTAGAACCAACTTTGACTATCCATAAAGGCCCGTGTCCACCAATCGCTTCGCCAAGTACGCGGGAGGCCCACTGTCAGCACCACGCTCGGAAGGGAGCCCTTGCGCGACGGCGCGCCGGGTGTCTGGCCATTCGTGGGAATCGTCGTGGTTGGGCCGGCGCGCTGCGACGTCTTGGACGTCATAAGGACGTTCTCTAACGATGGCTTGTGATTTTAATGAGTGTGGCCGCCCAACAGTCAAGGGTCCGTACGCTGCGCCACTAGGGAATCCCACAAAGGCCCTGGGTCATGCACAGTATTCGATCTTTGGCGCTTGTGGGCCTTCTGAAGAATGTCGATCATGCCCGACCTGTCCAAGTGAGTTGCTTGAGGACATCGTGGCGGTTGCCCGCAGTGCAATGCGTCGATCGCTTACAGACCGACGGATTTCGGGATCAGTCGGTCGTGCGTACCGCACCGCGGCTGCCGGCGAACTTGACCTGCTGCCGCGCCGACTGCCGCACATCCGCCGCCAAGCAGGGTGAATGCCGCGAACGTCGCCCCCGAGCGGACCCCGCCGCGGTGGGAGTCGGGGCAGATGATCACCGAAGGGGTCATCCGCCCGATGCCAACACTGTCATGCAAGCCCGGCGCCACCTGCTCGGCATGAACACGCTGGTTCAGGTTGTTGGCCAGCTGACGGGTCTGGTCTACGCCAGTTGAGGCGAGCCGCTTGGCCTCGGCCCGCGCGACCGAGACGGGTGGTAAGTCCCGGGTCGTGCTAGGCCGCCATCATCCTGATCTGGGCGTGCAGCGCGTTGCGAGCGGCGACGCCCAGAGGTGTGTCCGGACCGAGGATGGCTCTGAACCGGGACATCAGGACCGAAGCGGTTCGAAGATTAGCGCTCAGAACTAGGGTGACACCCTGATTCCACGAATCGGCACAGAAGAGAAGCTAACTAAGAGGCAAACCAGCCATACGTTCCGTACCCACCAGCCGCTGGCCGCAGGGGGCCTGAGCATAGGCTTCTGTCGCTATCGAGGTGCAGGGAGTGCCGCAGGCAATGTGCCACATGTAGAAAGCACCGGCCCGGTGCGCTCTCGTCTTCCAAAATTGACTGTCCTAGGACCAGAGAGAAGCAAATTATATGTCCGATATTATTTACGGTAGGCAGATGACATTGGGTCGTGGGGTCAATGGCGACACAGGCAAAACCTATGGAACCGCTCTGCAGTTTGAAGATCCGCTGCCACCGGACGGTGGTCAGGAAGTACGGTTTCACCTCATCCAAGTGACAAACAGCGCTGAGCTCTCCAGTGTGCTGGGCATGGACATTGCAGCATCATTCTCCGCCTCGGCTGCATTCTCGGTTTCGGCCGAACTAAATCTTTTCACCGCAGTGAGGGTGAATACATACTATGTCTACGCCCTAATAAAGTGCGAGGTAACGAACCCGAGCACCCTGCTCCGCCAACCCAAGTTGACTCCGCATGCAGATCAACTTCTGATCAACGAGGGTTGGGATGCTTTTGCATCGGCGTATGGCCTAGAGTACGTGGAGGGGTTCGTGACTGGTGGGAGTTACTTGGCGCTCATCGAGATACAAACGACGTCTGCGGCCATGCGGAACGAGGTCCAAGGCATGTTGAGCGCCTCATACGGTCCCCTAACCCTCACTGACGATCTGGCCAACGTCCTCGCGCAAATACAGACGAAGACTGCCATTAATGTGTCCGTGGCCAGAGCCGGCAGCACGGATCAAGTGGTGAGCACTGATATAGCCGGAATGCTAGCCGAGGCGAGAGACTTTCCAAAAACAGTTGGTTCTCAGCCGGTGAGAGTCAGAGCTCTTGTGAACGACTATAAGAGCACAGTACCTGTATCAAGAACCGATCCACCAGATTCCCTTCCTCGACTGCGCCAACGCGACACGCTGACCGATCTCGGTAGGGCGTACTCTAGACTCAGAGATTACAAGGCCGCTCTCGAGTATATTCTTTCTAGACCGTTGTCCGATTTCGACGACTTCCGGTCACTAACAGACGACGAGCGAAAAGCCACCAGGAAGACCCTCTCGGAGTCCCTGAGCGCAACGCAGGACGCTATAGATGACGTCGTAAAGCGCGGCAAGAGATGTAGCAATGACTATCAAGATTGCCAGGCATTCGCGCTCACCTTTGATTTCTTAGAATTGCCCGAAGTAGGAGGAGAAATGCTTACAGTAGCAGAACTGGAGACAAAGATCCTGACCCTAGAAAAGCGACTCGGGGATCTGGGCATGCTTGGAGGTGTAGCCAATATTGACTCCGCCCAGATGCATCGAATCGATGGGAATGGGAATGGCGAATTGTGGCTTAACACTGACAATGGAGGAACGGTCCATGTCGGCGCCGGCAGTGCTGCTTCGCTCACCGTCAGTGCCGATCTGCACTCCGGGAACGTCGTCTTAAAACCAAGCGGCGTTCTATCGTCGACCGATCGGCTCCACATTTCGGGCGATGAGCATTTGTACTTACTCAATAAGACGGGAGTGACAGTCGGTGACCATTGGCACAAAGAGGGTCTTGGTGCTGGCAATCTGACAGTAACTGGAAGCACGACAGTTCTTGGAAACCTTGGCACTAACGGCAAGAATCCGAACGCTGACCTGCCACCCGGTTGGGCCGGTGGTGTCCACACTTGGGACGTGTTCGCGGAAGGCACGATCGGCTGTGGAAACGCCGGGCAGGGCGCGCTGGCTCTGCTCGAAAATAATGGGCGCATTTATGGCGTTGCAAAGCTCTTCGCGATCCCTCATCCCGAGAAGCCGAGTGAGGCCCAGCTACTACACGGCGCAATAGAAGGCCCCGAACTCGCCGTATATTATCGCGGGGAGGGCTGTTTGCTACTCGGCTGCGCACGCGTTGAATTGCCCTCATACTTTGAGGCGTTGACGCGACCCCAGGGGCGCACCGTGCAAGTCACACCCATCTCACAAGGCGGTCGGCCGGCCGTCGCGCTTTCTGTTTCGCATGTGGAGGACGGCAGGTTCTTCGTGCGGGCACTAGATGGAGGACTCGTGGAACAGCCATTCTATTGGGAGGTGAAGGCCGTCCGGGCTGACGTGGAACCACTGAAGGTTGACAGGCCTAAACGGGCGCTAGAGCCTGGAATGCAACCGCCAGAATAACACCGGCTATTATGCCATGGCATTCTCTATAGATTGAGTTCCACATCTGGGCACTGTCGTCCTCTGATAGCAGGTCAAAGTCGGCTGCCGCCATCGGTGGCGCTGCGCCGGGCCATGGCGCCACCGCGCCCCAGCCGGGCCGTTTGCGAGCGCGGCAAGAGCCACGACCGGGGCCGGGGTGACAGGAAGCTGGCCGCGATGGCCGGGTGATTTGTCGGCGGTTCAGTAGATCACCGGCGCGGATGGGTGTGCAGCATAGGAGTTCAGCCGAGGCACACCGCATCATCGACTGCCGGTCCTTCTCGATCGCCTCGATCGGCCGCACGGGCCTGCTGCATGAGTAAGTGACGTTCGGTCTGTGGGGTCCGAGTCGCCATGCTGGATCGGGAAGTTGTTGATGCTCAAACCAAATCCGAGGGAGTTCCGAAGGACGTGGTGGCGGTGGCCCGCAACGGCACGCGCCAGCGCTTAGGTCGCGAAGGACTTCGGGATCGGCGAATCGTGTCTGCGGAACGGGGTGCGGCGTGGCGATCTCGAGTGCCGACTGAGACCCGGAGCCACCGCGGCGGACCGGTCGAGGTGCGGGAGTTGCGACGCCGCAACCGTCTGTTGTAGCCGGAAAGCGGGGTCCTGCGGCGGGACGCCGTCTTGCCTGTCGTTGCTCCGCAGCGTATTTCTAAGGAGAACTAGTGGATGACTTAAGAATGCCGACTGAATCCAACTTGGATCGGTTGCACACCGCCATGCAGCGAGAGTACTTTGCAATAGCGGAAGTAGTTGCCGAGTTTGACAGACGGCTTCTCACCATTAAGAGCTGGGGCGTCACGTTCTCGCTGGCGACCGTGGCGCTGGGTTTTCAACAAGGCCAACATGGTCTCTTCTTGGTTGCCGGAGCGAGCGGAGCAAGTTTCTGGCTCATCGAGTGGTCGATCAAGCGTCAACAGTTTCGGTACTACCCGCGAATGGGGGATATCGAATACGAGTCGTTCGAGCTTTTCGGCGTACAACGGAAGGATGGAGGAATCAGCACTTCTCCACTTATCGACTGGTCTTGGTATACGGCGCAGGCCCGGATTTTCGGCGTGTCGCGTCGACGTCCGAGTTCGGCTACAAGCAGCCCATATAGACCGAAACAATGGGCCAAAGAAAACTTGCAGCCCGGAGCTTATACTTGGATGTTGCTTTGGCCCTCGATAGCACTTCCACACATGGTCGTACTCGCGTCGGGCCTAGTCCTCTTCGTGATCGGATTGCTCGGGGGATTCGGTTCGCCGTAACGACCTGACTCTCATCCCGAACTGCGTCGTGGGGACTTTCGAACTCGTCGGGGGTTACCGCGCCAAAGGCGACCGGGCCTACCAGTCGACACGACGGGCGCTAAGTAGCCGATGTCGATGATTATCTCATGGGTGCCAGGCTTGGGAGAGCTATTGGTGCGTATGGACTCGCCCTATTGAGACCGTTTGATCGTTTCGATGAGCGCGTTATCGTTGCAGTCGCCGACCGCTCCGATTGAGGGCGACGGGTCGTCGAGGGCGTAGGAGAGGACGTAGGGGTGGTGTCGATGCTCGTCTGGCTAGTCGCGGATCGGCGCGGCTAAGTGCACGGGATTCTCCCGACATTTCCGACCGACGCTGCAGCAGAAATCCTCGTGGGCACATCGCGTATGCCTGTGGCCGCGTAAGTGGGCAAGTCGCCAGCTAGGCTGCGGGCATGGTCGAGCAGGATGGGCGCAAAGCCAAATCCTACACCAGGCAGAGCGGGTTGGCTTTCACGAGACGCGTGGCTAAGGATGGATGCGGCGACGCGCGAGCTACATGTGGGCGACCAAGTCCCCCATTTGATCAAAGGCGCAAACGGATCCGAGGCGACATACCCTCAACAACTCGACCAGTATCCTGTCCGCGGCAGCGGCGCCGAGGTGGATAGCGGTTCTCAGCGGAGCATGGTTGTTTGGTGAGCGCCGACGTCGCATGGTCGGGCACTCTTGCTGATTCCGATCCGCGTGGCGACGACCAGCACACGTGGGTTGCCGCGTTCAGTGAGCGACCGGCATGCAGGATGCATCGGGGGGATGCCCGAACTGGGCCCGCCACTAGTGGCATGTTCGTTAGTTCGTTGGCGTTCATGCTGCGAGCCGGTTGAGGTAGTCGTTGAGTTGGGGACGGGTCCAGGTCCATTTGAACGGTCGGCTAGTGAGGTTGTACCAGTCCTGGAACGCGAGGATCCGCTCGGCGAGGTCGTCGAGGCTGTTGAAGGACTAGTAGGCGCAGTCGGCTGCGCTCAAGCGCCTATCCTCCGAGTCCGCGAAAGGCTGTGCGGCTACAACTGAGGGCGGCCGGCCGCTTGCCTAACAAGCAACTGCATCACTTGGGTCGTCTTTGGCTCACCGTCAGCGAGCAATATTCCCATGCCGCTGAGATGAGCTCTTAGCGCTGCTTCGCCTGCTTCCGCAACTAGGGCGTCAGTAGTTGCGATGGAAAGTTCGAGGAAGTCCAACTGATCGATAGTCCATCGCTCCGCTCGTACGGACAGTCTTGAATTGACCGGCCCCGGCACCTCAAACGCCGGAAATCGCCTTGCCGAAACAGAAGGAAGAACATTCAGCGTGTCTAGGTTGAATGGCGCACCGCAGCATTCGTCGATGAACCGCTTCTGGTCGCGGGTGAATAAGGTGCCAACACTTCCCACATCCTTCACCGCGGCCGCGATTAGACCAGCTGGCCTTTCTGTACGGAACGATATGGACAACGTGCGACGGGACCCTGCCCAGTCCTGTTCGATCTTGAGTTCTGAGTCCAGACCGTCAACCGACCGCTGCGTCACGGACAGCCAGGATGATGATAGTTGTGATCGCCGCCCGGGCCGGATCTTTACAGTCACGTCATCCTTTCCTTTTGGCTTCACGCGGGCGCGAACAATCAAGTGATTGTCGAGCAATGGCGTACACGAATGCAAGTGCATGGTGACATCCTCAACGAAGTAGATGTTCCACGCCGGTACGTCCTTCAACTGAAGCGTCTGGATCGCGAAGTCCGTTTGACCAGGATCCACGTTCACCTTCACTTCGACCCCATCGATCCGCATGTGGCGATTCTCCGATCTGAGCGAGTTCTTGTGCCTTCAAAATATGACGGCACCATTGGTTCGAGCGAGCACGGCTACTGCAATCTGGTATTCACACGAGCTCCGAGCGACATCCCAGTGACCAAACGTCGACTTGGCAGCAGACCCACTCCGATGGTGACCCAAACACGTCCGCGCGCTGCCAACCTCGACGCGCGTGGCTTTTCACAAGGTCGCACCTACCATTGTCCCCACTTACGAAACATGTAGAGGAGATGACCTCCACGAGTCTTGCGGAACCAGATGGTGCCCTCGGTGGTAGCTCGCGCCCGTAGAGCCCCCTTCCCGTGTAGTCACGACTTCTCCGTACTCAAGTCGTTTAGGGAAATGTCTGCAGTCACGAAGGCTTCTCAGGGCCTTGGCCGTTGATCAAGGTAGACGATGTGGCGGTTGGATGACTCTAGCGGTCGCCAGGAGTCCTATCGCAGCTCATTCGCCCAAGCCAGCAACATCCATTCGAGAGTCCTCGCTGGGCGCACGAAGATGCGAGTGTTGTCGAAGGCTGATCTGTCTGGCAGGCGAGTAACCGTGCATCGAACAACTGCTATCGTGTCAGTTTCAAGGATGACGTGGATGTCGTTGGTGTGGCGCTCGAAGCTAGACTCCACAGCCTCGAGAAAATCCTCTCGCCCGACGTACACCTCTGTGTTGGCCCGCCGCATCGCGAACTCTGGCGCGAGGAGTTTCTTGAAGAATCCGACATTGCCGGACGTCTCCATCCGTGCAATCAGCAAGTTCAAGTCGCTCAGGCCGCTGGGTGGGCCGTTAGTCGGCATGGGACCCTCCTCATCGGGTTCGTCTATCGTTCTAGGCCACTCGCTTGCTTTCGCGCCAAGCCTGCCGATGGTGCGCACGAACTGCATCAGGGGGCCACCCTAGGTCTAAGCAGGCTGCGCCACGGACGCCGAAGGCCCAGCGACATGCGGTGAGTGGGCAGTGCCGATGGGCGGGCCGCTGGTCATCAAGGGCTTGGAGGGAGAGTTCCCATCTCGGTGGCAAGCTCAGCACGTGAGGTCAGCCCCAAGCGTCGGTAGATGCTGCTCAGGTGGTATTCGACGGTCTTCTGACTGAGAAACAGTTCCTCGGCAACCTGGCGATTCGTTGCGCCCCTGGTCACAGCCAGGGCCACCTGGTACTCCTGCGGTGTGAACAGATCGACCTTGTGCGTAATCGGGCCTGGAGCAGTGCCGCCAGTGGCCCTCAGTTCCCGAGCGGCTCGGTCTGCCCAACACGTTGAACCCAGGCCGGAGAACTGTTCCCATGCGAGGGTTAGGTGAATCCGGGCATCCTTGCGCCGGCGTCCCCTCCGCAGCCGCTCGCCGTAGCACAGTTGTGTTCGAGCGAGTTCGAACGGCCGGGTTTCGCCACGGTGGTGGTGGCTGAGCGCGGCTTGGAAGGCTGATTCCCACTCCTGGTCACCACTGGCCAGGCCCTCGCACCTAGCCAGTAGGGCCTGGCTGATCTCAGGGGTGTCAGCATGAGTGGCGCTTCTCATCACTCGGAGGGGGAAGGCCATCTCAGACGCATTGCCCGATCGTGCCAACGCCTCGACGAGTTCGGCAGCCCACTGCAGGTAACCAAGCTCCATGAGTTCCAACTCGACGGCGATCTGTTGGCACCGTTGTAGCGACGAGACGGCCGAGGCGGGCTTGCCTACCCCGAGATCGAGGAGACCGATCGCGCTGTAACCCTGGGCAACAATGAACTGGGCTCCCATCGCGCGGGCGCGCTCGATCGCCTCTGCGGCGTGACTGCGAGCCCGATCTTGACCTCGACCGGCCTCGATCATGGCGAGGATTACGAGCGCGACGGGGCGGTCAACTGCCCGTCCGCTTTCGTCGGCTATGGCGAGGGCTTCGGTGGCATTGGCATACGCCGCGGCCCAATCGCCGGCTCGGTATTGAGCGCTCGCGAGGTGTGAAAGTGCGAACGGCAGTTCGCCGACTGCGCCGTGCCGGCGTGCGGCTGCGATAGCGCGCTCGAATACCGCGATGGCCTCGCCGAAACGGTCAATAAACTGAAAAGACGTGGCGAGGTACGACAAAGGCTGTACGAGTTCGGCCGGCGGGTCCGGCACGTCGAAGGCCACGCGCGCTCGGTCAAGATGCGCCAGTGCCATGTTCCCGTCACCGCGCATCGCCTTCACACTGCCCACCAGAAGGTCCCCAACCGCACCCACAGCGGGGCCAGCGTTAGCAGCAATGGCGCTGACGAGATCGGCGTTCTCTGTTGCCATCGACATCTGCCCCGATAGTGCCGCCGCTGCAGTGGCATCAACGGCCAACTGGATGGATCGTCCAGGATCGCGCCCGAGACACAGTATCGCATGTTCCCTCAGTCGTTTTGCGGCATCTGCGGGCCGTCCCGACCAAGTTTCGATCCGACCCGCAAGGTGTTCTATCTCAACTTCGAGATCCAGATCCGTGGGACATTCCTCTCTTGCTCGGTCCAAGAACTGCCGGCTAGCGATACCCTGCCCGGCGGTGAATGCGGCTTCCGCGGCGCGAAGATGTCGACGGGCGCGATTCCCGGCATCGCGACTGAGCTGGGCCGCCTTGGCATATGTCGCGGATGCCGCGGCGAAACCAGCCCTTGCCGTAGCCGAGATCGCCGCCTCCTCAAGCAGAGCGGCTATCAATTCATCTGCATCGGCGACCGACTCGGCGAGATGCCACACCCTAGCCTCGCCATCCAAAGGCCGGTTCGAACCGGCCAGACCCTCCGCTGCGGCAGCCCGCGCGGCACGCAGAGAACTCGGCGCCGCAAGCGATGTCATAGCCGAACGAATCAGTGGATGCCGGGGCCGACTGCGCCCGTCAACGATACTGATGAGATGTGCATCCTCCGCTGACTCGAGATCACGCAATGACATTCCAGCGGAGCCAAGTGCCCGGCTCAGAATCCGCACGGGCACGTCATCAAGTACAGCAGCAATCAATGCTGCTTGCTGTTCGGTGCCAGCCAGGCCGGAAAAGGCGTGCCCGTACGCCTTCCGCAGCACCTCCCCAACCGGAGCCGGCTCGTTCCGCCACGCCCGCACACTGAGGTCCCGCGAACTCAAGTATGCTGGAAGGTCCCGCAATGCCAAGGGATTGCCAGCTGTGACCCGAATCAACCAATCTGACACCTCTTCGGTGACGTTATAGTCCAACCCGTCCAACAGTTGACGGGCAGCCTGAGGAGAAAGACCAGCCAGCTCGATTTGCGGAACTTTAATGGGAGAATCCTGTGTCCAGGTGCGAAACGCGGTCACCATCACTATAGAATCGTTAACAAGTCTTTTCTGAACGAACTGGAACACACTCATCGACTCGGCATCAAGCCACTGGCAATCATCAACCAGCACCAAAGTTGGTCGGGAATCAGCACTCGCGGCAAGGAGGTTAAGAGTGCCCATGCATATTGGAAGAACTCCTGCCTTGGCCGGCGCTACCAACGCCAAACACGCCGAGATTGCGTCGAACTGCGGACGCGGAAGAACGGGCAGAAGGTCTAGCAACGGCCCGAGAATCTGCGACAAGCCAGCATAAGGGATGTTCTGCTCAGATATTGCGCCGGTGGCGCGAACAACGGTGACGTCAGGCCGGGCAGCATACCAGTTCAGAATCGCTGACTTACCAATACCCGCAGGCCCGACGATAGCCAATGCGGACCCTGCTCTCTCTCGGGCAGCGGCCAACAGGCTATCGATGCGCTGGCAAACATCCTCACGCCCCAGGAGCACAACCAAAGGCTACAGCTCGGCCACAGCGCGCCGCCAGCGACCCACCTTCACCGCATCGCTGCCGACCGCGCCCAGGAGTGAGGCCGCCGGCGGAGCAACCGATCGCCAGCAAAGCCGAAGGCGCCTCAACCTCACCGTGCTCTGGCGAGGGAGATCCCATATTCTGTGTTGTTGCCATCGATCAGTCCGATCGGCTGTGCATCTGGCGCGAATGCTTGGACGCGGAGTCGTCATCGGCCTCGGCCAGCCGGCGGTGCTCTGCTGCCTGGTTGATGTGCCCCCAGCCTCGAGCGCTGCGGCCGTAGCCCGATGGCTCTCGGCGGCTCGCAAGTAAGCGAGCCTGGCATTGTGGTGAGCCTCCGCGCTTCGTTCGTCTTCCTCTCGGGCAGCCCGTTCGGCCAGTTGTACATCCTCATCGGTCACCGGCTCGCCAGCTCGTTGTCGGCGCAGGTTAGTTCACTCGTTTTCCGATGCCGAGGTCACGTGTCGGTGAGGGGGTCTCGGTACCCAGTGCTCGTCCTTCCGTGTGGTATTGCTTAACGGTGGTGTGTTTGTAGTCCACGTGCAGGCTCGGCGTGACCCCTCGGTAATCACCCGGGTGTGCGGAACCGGCTTGGCGTGGGGAGGTGTCCTCGACGGGCCAGGCGACGGTCAAAGACCAGCGAGACCTAGGAGGGCGACGGTCGTCTTCCACAACTGCCGGGCCGAAGAATTTGATGGGATGGCGCGTTGCCGTGGCCTGTGCCTGATACAGCAGATTCGGTTAGTGCTCCATAAAGTGGCCGATTGGCCCTAGATGATCGATTCCCAGGGGTGTTAGCCTCGATCTTTCGTCAGGTCGGTTTGGGTCGTTGTGACGGCTTGAGGACCACTGTCTTGGTGTGATTGTGTCGGGTGGGTGTGACGGGTTCCCGGAGGTGGCTCAATCTCGCTTTGTACTATCCGTATGGCAGCAGGGAGCGCTTGGCTGGACTGGACCATCGGGGCCGCGATTCTGGCCTGGGCCAGATCGTGGTTCACATGCGGAAGACTGATCGGGAATCACGTCGAGGCCCGCATGGGGGACAGGACTTGCTCTTGATTGCTGGCCCCAGTTATCCCCCAACGCCAGCCGCAGGGCGATCGAAGCTCTCATGAAGCCTTGTGAACAGGAGTCTCGACACCGCTTGTCGATGGTTCGAGTCCTGTCGCCCCGACAGCTTGGTGCCCAGCGGGGTAACCGTCACCCCCGCTGACAAGGTCGGGCACTGCACGACACGCGTGCTCCGCAGCCTCGTTGGTGGGGGCAACCGGACCAACCGACGGCCGAGTTGTCCCTGGCCCGGGCGGCGGAGCGGATGCGGGTCCGCAGGAAGAGCCGCGGTATCCCGGGGATGTACCCTGTGAGTATGACTGATGTGGCCACTATCAAGGTTCCTCGCGTGGTCCGTGACCGCGTGCGGGACGCTGCCCGAGCGGCACACCTGACCCAGGGCGAGCTCATCGAGGAGATGCTCGAGGAGCGGCGCAAGGCTGAGTTCTGGGCTGCGCTCGAAGCTGAAACCCCCGACCGGGAGTATCTGGACGAGCTTGCCGACGCGGATGCAGCATTCGCCGGTGACGCCGAGGAGTCCATCGCCCAGTTCGAGGCGGGTCAGTGACCCAGCAGATTGTCCGTGGCGATGTCGTCTGGGCGAACATGGACCCGACCATTGGCCGCGAGCAGGCGAAGCACCGGCCCTGGCTGGTGTTGTCCGAGCCCACGCTTCATCGCGCTCGCGGACTGATCATCGCCGTGCCATTGACGCATACCGACCGCGGATGGTCCACGCACGTGAAGCTCACGTCCGGCAACTCGGCAACCACCGTGGCGATGTGTGAACAGGTCAAGTCGATGTCGATCGACCGCGTGACCCGCGTTGACCGGGCGCCTTACCGTGTGGCCCAGATTGATCAAGTCCACGAGATCCTCGCGCTGCTCACTGGCGGCCGGTAGGCGTACGTGACCGGGAATTGACCCCAAACAGATAAGCGCGATGGTGATGCTCTGGACATGCTGAACCTCTCAAGGCGCACGTGACCGTGCGAGTCGGATGCAAGCCCCGCGAAGGTGCCGGCCCGCAGGGTGTGGGTAGTGCCTCGCCGTTGGGACGGGCACAAGACCCGAGGAGCACCCCAATGTCATTCGCAGCCGACACCCTCCCCACCCGGCCGGTGACCCCGCCGAGCCGCCCCACCCGAACCCGGCGGACACGACCCGGCCGGCTGCTGCTCGGCGCGGCGGCAATGGGCGCCGCGACGGTGCTCAGCGCCTGCACGGCCCCGGCACCGGCACCGCAGTCGGTGGCCGCGGCGGAACCGACCGCAGCCACCACGACGGACTCCGGAGTCGCTCTCGGTGCAGTGCCCGGCAGCAAGGATTCTTCGACCAAATCCTTCCGGCTGACCAGCTCGACCTACACGGTCAAGGGCGACAAGACCGACGGGCCGCACAAGGCGTCCTGCGCGGACGGCTACTACGTGCGCGCCGCGCCTGGCGGCAGCCAGTACGACCCGATCGTCGCTTCGGTGCATCTCGACGTGTCCAACGCGTCCGGCAACGTGCACGTCAGTTCGGCGGACCCCGCGGACTCCTACGGAGCGCCCAACGGGGCCTTCAAGAGTTTCAACCTCTCGGTGCGCAGCTGGACGCCGTACACGCACACCTACACGTTCAGTTGGTGGTGCGACAAGCTGCCGGACTGGTGGAAGAAGAACCCGGCGGTCGCGTCCGGCAAGCGGCCGGCCGCGAGCCCGTCGGCCGGCAAGGTCGGCGACATCAAGAACATGGACCTGGACGCGCTGATCAACAACGGGTCGTCGCAGTGGACGCTGAACAACTCGGGCAACACCTTCGCCGAGAACAACCCGATCATCGCCTGGCCGTTCACCGCCGGGGCCGGCAACCAGAAGTTGTGGGGCGTGGCGTCCAGTGCGGACTACGACGGGCTTCCGGTGTACTCCTACTGGGCCTACCAGCCGGTGATCGCCAAATGGGTGATCACGGCCGACCCAGGCGGCCAGCATGCGCTGCACATTCACGCGTCCGGCGGCGGCGTTCCGCGGGGCGGCTTCTGGGCGATGATCCGCGCCGGCGTCCAGGCCCCGCCCGGTGCGCCTGGCGCGTGGTACGAGAGCGTCCTGTTGTTCAACACCGACTACGGCCAGTGCCTGACCGGCGCCGTCGATCAGGGCGTCGCGCTTCAGCTCGCCGACTGCGACACGAACGACCCGGACCAGTACTGGACGCTGAAGCCGATGAAGGCCATCGGAGACTGACGGCGCAAGCGGCGTGCAAGCCGCGCGCGAGTGCCTCGATCGAGACTCTCAGCAGGACCCGATCCAGATCCCAACATCCCGTGAGGAGCACGTCGATGACCCACCGCTACCTTTCCGTAGCCGCTCTCGGTGCCGGCCTGGCCGTGGTCGCCGGCTGCACCGCGACCACCCCGGCAACCACCGCTCAGCCCAGCGCTCCCGCGGCCACGCCGAGCGCGTCCGCGAGCACCGGCCTCGGCTCCGATCCGCTCACCGACTACTACCGGTTCACCGGCAAGACGATCAACGTGGTCGTGCCCGAGATCGCCACCAAGGTGGAGATCACCGCGGTCGGCGGACGCGGCGGCGACTCCGGCGGCCACCCCACCTTCGGCACCGTGCAGCCGGGCGGCAACGGCACCTCGGTCACCGCCAGCTGGACCGTGCAGAAGGGCCAGACCCTGGTGCTCAGCGTCGGCGGCGGTGGCTCGCGCCAGACCGGCGGCTGGGGAGGTGCCGGGGGCGGCGGCACCGGCGGCTGCTCGAACGGCGGCGGTGGCGGCGGCGCGAGCACCGTGACGCTGAACGGTCAGGTGGTGGTGATCGCCGGCGGTGGCGGCGGGGGCGGTTACTACGGTGCGTCCGCGGTCACCGATCAAGGCGGCAAGGGCGGCGCGAACGCGGCCGGCGCGGACGGCTCCGGCCCCAAGCACGGTGGCGGCGGCAGCGTCGGTTCCGGCTCGTCGGTGGCGCCCGGCGGCAACGGTGGCAACGGCAAGAACCTGGGCGGCTGCGCAGGTGGCGGCGGCGGGGGAGCCGGCGGCGGCGGGGGAGGTGTCGGTGGCACCACCGGCGGCGGTGGTGGCGGTGGGGGTGGCGCCGGCGGCAGCTGGAGCACGGGCAGCATCGAGCCGCGGCCCAGCATCAGCACGGACAATCCGGCGGGGGTCACCGACGGCTACATCGAGTTGACCTTCACCCCGCAGAACCACAACTGAGCCCCACTCATCGCGGACCCCACCCCCTCGGGTGGGGTTCGTGCTTGATCAGTGGCCACCCGTTCCACGGGCAGGTGGGAATCTCTTAGCCTGTTCAGGTGCACCTCCGCGATCTCGGTGCCCTGATCGTCGAGGTGGGCGGCCGCTCGATCGAGTTGGGCATGACCAAGCAGGCAGCCCTGCTGGCGCGCTTGCTGCTCTCACCCGGGCAGGCCGTCTCGGCCGAGGCGCTGATCTCCGCCGGCTGGGGGCCCGATGCCGTGGTGTCCCAGGCCAGCCTCGACTCTCAGCTGTGGCGGCTGCGCAACGTGCTTGAGCCGTCCCGCGGCCGCTCGTCCGGCGTGCTGCTCAAATCGGGCACCGGCTATCGGCTCTCGCTCGGGCCGGACCAGATCGACTCCGCCCGCTTCGTCCGGCTGGCGAATCAGGTGCAGGGCGACGAGCCGTCGCTCGACGTCCTTTCGGTCATCGACGAGGCGTTGGGGCTGTGGCGCGGAACTCCCTTCGAGCCCATCGCCGACCTGCCCGAAGTCGCCCCGGCCCGGATCCGGCTGGAGGAGCTGCGCGACCAGCTGGCCGAACGCCGGATCGACGCGTTGACCGCGCTCGGACGCCGGGACCAGGCCCTCGCCGACCTCGAGCCGCTGATCGCCGCCACCCCGTTCCGCGAGCAGTTGTGGGTACGACGGATCAGGCTGCAGGCGGCGCTCGGCCGCACCGAGGAGGCGCTCACCAGCTACCGCCGGGTCCGCGCTTTGCTCGCCGACGAACTCGGTCTCGATCCCGGACCGGAGCTGGTGGCGGTCCACGCCGCGCTGTTGGCGGGTGAACTCACCGTTCCCGACGCCTTCGTGCCCGCGCCGGGCGTCCCGCCTGCCTCGGTGGCCGCGCCTGCCGCGTCCGCCGCCGACGCCGCGCTTGTGGCGGGCTCACCGGGACCGACGGCCCAGCCGCCGCACCTTCCGCGCCGTCCCAACCGGCTGCTCGGACGGGTCCACGACCTCGCCCGGGTGCGGAGCTTGGCGGCCGACCATGCGCTGGTCACCGTGACCGGGCCGGGCGGCTGCGGGAAGACTCGGCTGGCGATTGAGGTCGGCGTCGAACTGGCTGCGGACTATCCGGACGGCGTGTGGTTTCTGGATCTGACCGCAGCGGTCAGCGACGCCCAGGTGGGCGACGTGATCAGCAGCACCCTCGGGCTCGGTGCGCAGGTGGCCGGAGACCCGATCGACGCGCTGCGACGCTCCGGGCAGGGCCTGCGCCGGCTCCTGATCGTGGACAACTGCGAGCACGTGCTGGCAGGGGCGGCGGCGTGTATCGATGCTCTTTTGTCGACGGACGGCGGCACCGTGGTGCTGGCCACCAGCCGTGAGCCGGTGGGTGTCGACGGTGAGGTGCTGTGGCCGCTCGCGCCATTGCCGGTGCACGAGGTTTCCGGTGGCGCTCCGGCAGGGTCGCGGGCACCGGCCGTCGAGTTGTTCCTGGAGCGCAGCCGGGCCGCCCAGCCTGATCTGGCCGACGACGCTGAGAGCCGGGCGGCGATCGGAAGGATCTGCCTGGCGGTGGACGGGCTGCCGCTGGCGATCGAGCTGGCCGCCGCCCGGGCTCGGGCGTTCTCGCTCGACGAGATCGCCGACCAGGTCGCCGCCGATCCGTCCCGGTTGGAGCGGATGGGACGCGTCGGCGTCGATCATCACGCCACCATGTTCGAGACGATCGAGTGGAGCTACCGACTGCTCAGCCCGGCCAATCGGCAGCTGCACCGGCAGCTGTCCGTGCTGCCCTGCGAGTTCTCGCTCGAGACCGCCGTCCGGGTCACGGCGACCGACGGCGCACGCCGCGACGAGATCGCCCACGGCCTGGCCACCCTCGTCCACGGCTCCATGCTCGTCAGCCGGCCCGAGCCTGGCCGGCCCACGCGCTACGCCCAGCTCGACACCGTCCGGGCCCACGCCAGGCGGCAACTGGAACAGGACGGCGAGGCGCGGGCGGCGTGGGAACGGCGTGACGACTTCGTCCGGCGACTCCTCGCCGGACGGCCGCCGCTCGGCGCCGCGGCGGAACCGGCCTGGTTCGACGCAATGGACGATGCCTACCCCGTGGTGCGGGCCTGCCTCGGTGACCAGCTGCATCCCGGGGGCGATCCGGAGTTGGTCCGCCTCGGTGCGGCGCTGACCTTCTACTGGTACTACCGCACCCGGTTGGTCGAGGGGACCCACTGGTTGGGCAGCGCCATCGAGGAAGGGCCGGCGGCCGTCGACCCCGTCGACACGGGTCTGCAAAGCCTCCGGTTGGCGTGCCTCTGGCTCATCCGCGGCCGGGTCGAGGCCGCCGTCGTGCTACTGGAACAGGGGCTGGAGCAGCTGCCACCGGCGCCGGACGATCGTGCCGCCGAGGTAGCCGAATGCCTCATCGCTCTCGCGTCCAGCACCTGGATGAACCAGCAGTTCGACCGGCAGGCCCGGCTGGTCGGGTACCTGCGGCCGTTGCTGGCACGGACCGGTGATCCGCGCCTCGCGGTGATCACCGACATCCTGGATTGCGTGGCTCAGGCCGGCCAGGGAGCCAACGAGCAGGTCGTACCGGCGCTCACCGAGCTGTTCCACGCCGCCCGTGAACTCGCCAGCCCGCTCGGTCAGTGGATGGCGGCGCTTGAGCTGGCCAGCCTGCTCCTCGAGCAGAATCCGGACGAGGGCGCTCGGTGGATCCGCCGGCTGCTGCCGATTCAGGTGCGGCTCGGCAGCGGAGGCGGTTCGATGTTCCTGGAGTGGCTCGCGAACCATGCGGCGCTGGGGGGCGAGGATGCTCGGGCGGTGCGGCTCTACGCCGCCGGCCAGGCGGCGGCGCGCCGGGACGGCAGCGGGTGGCCCGTCTATCACCGCACGGCGGCGCTGCAGGCCCAGGCGGAGTCCCGGTTGAACGGGAGCGAGCTGGCCGCGGAGCGCGATGCGGGGGCGGGACTCAGCCTGGCCCAGGTCGCCGCGGAGTTGTCGCTCGAGGAGGACTGACCCGGGCCGGTCAGCGGGCCAGCACCCCGTCCAGCCAGTCGAAGGCCCGCGTCGCGAACAGGGCGGCCGCGCCGGCCTCGTCATGCTCGCCGGCCCCGTCGGCGTTGCGGAACCGGACGTACTCCTTGGCTCCGGTGAGGGCGTCGTACAGCGGTTCGGCATCCCCGCTGCGGACGTCGTTCTCGGCCTCGCAGACCAGCACCGGGCAGCCGATCGATCCCACCGCGTGGGCGATCGTGTACGGCGCGGCGGCGCGCAGGTAGTCCACGGGTGTGGCGACTCCGTGCGTGAGCATGCCCCGTTCGATGGTGAAGCGCAGCTGGGGCATCACCCGCATGCGCTGCTCGAGTACGTCGTTGAGCAGCTCGGGATCGCCGGTGTCGACCTGGTCGCGGTACTGCTGCGGCAGCATGCGAGCCGCGTGGGGACCCGGCGTGTACTGCGCCGCATCGGCGATCACCGCTGCCACCCGATGCTCGGCGGTGGCCGCCCGCGGGGCCAGATAGCCGCCCCAGCTGCGGCCCAGTAGGGCGATCTGGTCAGCGCGCACCTCGGGACGGGTGAGCAACCACTCGATCTGTGGGGTGACCACGGCTTCCCAGTCCGGCCGGAACACCAGGCCCTGTTCCACCAACGCTCCGCCTTGGCCGGGGCCGTCGATCAACAGCACGGCGTACCCGCGGTCCAGCGCGGCCCGTCCGCCTGCGAAGTAGGACTCCTCCTTGGTGCCGTCGTAGCCGCCGACCAGGCACACCACGGGGAACGGGCCGCCTCCGCCGGGGGTGAGGAAGTAGGCCTCCAGGGTCGTCTCCTGGTAGGGCACCTGGACGACGGCAAATGTGCAGTCGAGCAGCGCCGCGCCGGCCTGGAACGCCGCGCGCTGCCGGCGGTACGAAGCGGTCAGTTGAGGGTCGAGCGGCGGGCGGTAGAGAAAGACGCCCGCGGTGCGATAGTAGGTCGTCGCCCGGAGGTAGCCGTTGCGTGCGCTCACCGTCCGGCCGGCGCTCAGGGAGGCGTCGGCGAGAGCGCTGACTCGGTCACCCAACGCCGTCCAGTGCTGATACCAGGCGTCCCGGTCGCCCTCGGGAATGCCGCGCGCCGTGACGAAGCACTCGCCGACGTCGGCACCACCGTCGCCGACGGTGTCCAGCGCGCGCAGGAACTGCCCGTCGAACTCGGCATCGGCGAACACCAACCGGTGCAGATCGGGCGATTGCGGCTGTCGCGGCTGATGGGTGGACGGGGTATCGGTCGTGGTGGCCGTCATGGCATCTCCTTCACTGCTCGGCCGGGCGGGCACCTCGGCTCGATCACAGCGTCGCCCGGACCGCTTTCATCGCTCTGGCGTTCGACTTGCGTGGCGCGTGGGCTCTTTCCCGCAGGCGGATTAGCGTTACGCCATGGACCTCGGCCTGGAACGCTGGACCGACTTCAATGTCGCGCTGGTGGGCGCCACCGCCGCACTCGCCGGCCTGGTGATCGTGGCCGCCAGCGTCAACGTCGCCGAGATCGTCAAGTCAAGCTCGCTGACCGCCCGACTTGCGGCGGCGATCGCCAACCTGATGGTTGCCCTCACCGGTGCGGCCATCGGTCTGATGCCGGACGTCGCCGGGCACGGTTACGGCATCACCCTCGTGCTGCTGGCGGCCGCCGCCACCGCCTTTCACGTTCACGCGGTGCGACAGATCTACAGCACTCCGACGCCGCCGGTCGGAGTGTTGAAGCATGCGCAGGCGGTGCTCGGCTTCGCCCCGCCGCTCGGCTTCGCGGTCGGCGGGGTGCTGGTGATCGCCGGGGACCCGGTCGGGTTGGGGACGTTCGCGGTGGCGTCCATCCTGGCCGTCGCGTACACGCTGGGCATCTCGTGGGTTGCCCTGATCGAGGTGTTGCGCTGAAGGTGCGCAAGCCGGATCGCCGGCTTCGTCGGGATGGATAGGGTCGGGGCATGGGACCGCTGCTCGGAGGCTCGGCCAGCCCGATCGGCTGGTCGGTGCAGTACCTGCAGGCACCGGTCGCCGACGTCCTCGGCGGCATCAGGCGTATCCGGCAGGGCGGGTCGATCGACATTCTGGACCCGTGCCCCTTCCCTGAGGCGCTTTCCCGCTTGTGGCCGCTGGAGGCGCCGTGGACGCGCGAGCTGGTCGTTCCCTGCGGCGGGTGGACGGCCTATTTGAACAACTTCGTGAGCGGTGGCGACCCGACCGCGATCGGTCCGGCGATCGCGCGCAGCCAGGGTGTGCGTTGCGTGGTTGCCCAGCATGCGCCGGGGCATGGGCCCGGTCATGCAGCGACCCAGTTGTGGGTGTTGGGGCCTGCGGGCGAGCCGCCGCTGCTGTACGAGCGCACCATCTCGTCGACTGCGGTCGACGGGCGCTGGCAGTGGACACAGTCCGGGCCACCGCTGTCCTTCGAGGACGTGTCCCGGTATGCGGCGCGCCGGATTCGGGACCGGTTCGACAGGGCACTGCTCATCCGCTACCTGGAGGCGCTTGGCGTCCCGGCCGATGACGACAGCGCCTACGGCAACGGCGTGATTGTCCAGCAACGCGTGACGTGGCCGAGGCGAACGGTCAGCCAGCAGGACGCTCGGGTCGAACTTGGTCTATAGCGGCGGCGACGCCGATCAGGTGGTCGATGGTGCGTGCAGTCAGCCGTGCACCGCCTTGATCTCCACCGCGGCGAGGTTCCAGCGGTGTGTCGTGGGGAGAACGTCGGTGATGGTGACCAGTCCAGCCTTGGTGGTCGGCTTGGCGGTGGACTGGACCCAGAACGTGTCGCCCGGCGGGTTGGCGAGCCACTGTTGCTGAAGCACCTGGCCCCGCACCGGCTTGCGGGCCACTGCACCGTCCCAGTCGTTGCCGACCGCGAACACCCAGGACGCCGCCGACACCGCGGGCAGGTAGATCGACGGTCGGCCCGATGGAGCGCCGGACGCACCGGCCACGCCGGCGCCCTTGGCATTGCGGAACGCCAGCACGGTCAGCGAGCCCACGAATCCGGAGCGAGCCGGGGTGGCCGTCACCGACTTCCGCTTCAGCTTTCCCTTCGCCCGTGCTGTCCAGATTTCGGCCACGCCTGCCTGGGTGTTCGAGCGCTTTACCAGCTTCCAGGTCAGGCCGGCTCCCTTCACCTTGGCCGACTGCGCCGAGGCGTCCGGGCCGTCCAGGGCGACGAACGCCACCAGCAGATCCTTGCTGTGTCTGGTGGTGATCGCCGGCGACTTCAGCGTCCCGGACCCATTCCGGGTCACCTTCTTCTCGATGAGGATCGTGGCCGGTGCCGGACCGGAGTTGTCCACGCGGACCTTGATCCCATTCGACCGGCCGCTGTTGCCGGCCGCGTCGAGAGCGATTGCCGTGAGCGTGTGCGCTCCCTTGGACGCCTTGCGCGTGTTCCAGTCGACGGTGAAGGGAGGTTTGGCGTCCTTGCCCAGCTTCTTGCCGTCGACCAGTAACTGGACGGAAGCGACGCCGACATTGTCCGCGGCGGTCGCGCCGATAGCTATCGTGCCGCGAAGTTTCGCCCCAGCCTCCGGGTCGGTGATCTTGACCGTCGGTGGCGTCTTGTCCGGCTTGGGCGGGGCATAGGTCGAGGCGAGGACCTCGACCGCGGTCAGATTCCAGTGACCCGTGGTCGGTGCCGTGTCGTTCAGGGTGACGGCCGTGCCGGCCTTGGCGGTCGGACGGGTCTGAGATTGCACCCAGAAGGTGTCGCCGCGTGCGGTGTTGACCCATTGATGGCGCATGGTCTGGCCCGTGCCGACGGTGCGGGCGTGCGCGACGTCCCAGTCGTTGCCGACACCGAAGACCCATGATCCGGCCCGGCTGGTCTTCAGACTGGTCTTCTGCGGGCCGGTTGTCGCACCGCTGCCGGACGTGGCACCGATCCCCGCCGAGCCTTCGAAGGCCAGCACGGTGAGGGACTGGTCGTAGCCGGAGACCGTTGGTGTCGAGGTGACGCGGATGTCCCCGGGTCCCTTGGGTACGACGGCCTTCCACACCTCGCTGGTCCCGGGTTGGCCGTTGGCCCGGCGCGCCAGCGTCCAGGAAAGGCCGCCACCGCTGACCGCGGCGGTCTGCGGTGCGCCCGAAGGCCCGTCGGCACCGACGAATGCGAGCAGCAACTCTCCGCCCTTGAGCCCGGTGAGCGCGGGCGAGGTCTGCGCGTCGTGACCGTCCTGACTGACCGACCGGGTCAGCGCGAGCGGCGTGCCGCTCGGTGGTGGGGTGGCGTTCGACACGATCACGGAGCGGACGCCGGTGTTCCCTACCCGCCCACGGGAGTCGGTGATGCGGGCGGAAAGCCAGTGCTCCCCGTCGACCACCGAGGTCGTCCGCCAGTTGAAGGCGAAGCTGCCCTTCGAGCCCGTCGATGAGCCGACGACGTCGCCGTCCACGACGAAGTCGACCCGCCGGATACCGGCGGCCGGCGCGGACACGGTCAGCGGAACCGTCGCCCGCACCACCTGCCCCTCCCGAGGGGTGCCGAACGAGCCGCTCGGCGGGGTCGTGTCCGGGTGGAGTACCCGGCCGGCCGTCACCCTGCCCTTAGCGATGGTGACCAGGACGTCGGTCTCGTTGTTCGACTCGTCGAGTTCGACCATGTCGTTGTTCGGGTCGGTCATCGCCCGGAACCAGTACGTGCCGTCCGCGAGACCGTCGATGGGCACCGCCTGACCGGGGTCGCGATAGTCGTATTCGTCCGCCCCGCCCACCGAGATTCCCCGCAGTCCGGTGGGGTCACTGCAGCTGGTTCGGTTGCCGAGGAATGCGCCGCTGTGCTCCAGCCCCGAGTTGTAGATGTAGGAGTCGTCGATGCAGAAGCCGATCTTCGGCGACAACGCGACCGGCTTCCCGAAACCGCCATCGGGAGCCACCGCGTACAGCCCGAAACTCGCCAGTGGGAAATGGAAGTGGCCATGCTCGGCGTGGAAGATGAAGGTGTCCGGAACCCGACGATCCCGAACCTGTGACCAGCGGCCGGCCGCGTCATGGGTCAGGATCAGCTGGCGCCCGCGGTAGCCGCCGATCGCGTCGTCGTAGAACGGCTGGATCTCCAGTGGACCGGGCCCGTTGTTGTAGACGAGATGGGTGTAGCGGAACTCACGGCCCTCGGGCGTGTTGACCACCGAGAACGAGTTGGTGGGAATGATCGTTTGCAGATCGGGCAAATGTTCCTGCCCGGCCGGACGGGCGGCTGCGCGCCCGGGAGCCACCATCAGGCCGCACACGAGTGCGAAGCTGACAAGGGTCGACAAGAGGCGACGGCGATTCGCGTACATGGGGGTGCCTTCGGAATGCCAGAGAATGCTCGACCTGAGCATGTCTGCGCTCATTATGGCGACGTGGGGACGTACGAGCAATGCATCGATTCAACCGAGATTCCGCCGCGAAATCGCGATCAGGTCAGGACTGCGGTTCGCCGATCTGCAAGCGACTGACCAGCACGTCCCGCCAGTGATCCGGGACCAGTGCGAGGGCCCCTTCCATGGGCCACCCCGGGGCGGATTCCATCAGGTGCACCAGGCTCCAGGCCAGCCCGAAGGCGTCTGAGTCGTCCGGCGGGAATGTGCCGGCAAGCGCCCGTGCCTCGTCGTCGCTGAGCGGTCCCGATACCTGCCCCGCCAACTCTTCCCATCGCTGAAGCGCGGTCGCGGTGGTGTCGGTCCTCGCCTCCGACTGGGTGGGTAGCGGTCCCAGCGCGGCAAGTGCGCGCACCGCGTCCCGCAGTTCGCCGGCCATGGCCTCCGTTTCGCTATGTTCTGCGCGCACCGGCCTCCTGCCCGGTGCCGCAGCGGTGCCCGAGCTACTCGGAGCTGGTCGCCGCGGTGGGTTCGCGCCTGGCGTTCAGTCGGGACAGCACGACCCAGGCGGCCATGCTGGCGCTTCCCAGAACCATGGCCAACACCGCCCGCAATGTCGGCTGCACTCCCTGGGCGTAGGCCACCACACCGAACAGCAGCAGCCCGCTGCTCGTGACGCCCCAGCCCCACAGCGCGAGCGCGCAGATCAGCCGACGCGCCGAGTCGCTCTGCCATTCCGCGTTCATGTCCTCAGTCTCCGTCCGGCTGCGAAGAGCGTCAATAGGCAACGTCAGACGACAACGCGCTCGCCGTGCTGAACTGCCGGTTCCAGCGCAGCAGGGGGAGACCCTCGCGATGGATGCTTCCGCGAACGACGTCCCCGACGATCAGCGACTGGTGGTGCACCGGGGCCACCGACAGGATGCGGCACCACAGGGTGACCAGGGCGTCCGGCAGCCACAGGGGGCCCTCCGGGGAAGGCGCCGCGCCCGCCGCGGTCAGTGCGGCCCGGCGCTCCTCCCGCGTCGTGGGGCCGGTGAGTTGCTCGACCAGCGGTAGGTGTTCGACGGCAAGCACCGAGACTGCCCAGGGCACGCCGCGCGTCATGGCGGTGAGTCCGACCCGGTTCCTGCCGACTGCGACCGCGAGGCTGAACGGTTCAACGGAGGCGGTCAGTACCGATGCGGCGATGAAGAACTGATCGTCCTCGTTCTCGCGGACGGTCACCAGGGTGACGCCGCTGCCGTAGCGGGCGAATCCGTCATAGAGCAGGGGGTTGCTGTTCGTCACGGGCAATGCTGATCCTCTCGTGCGTCCTTCACGCTAGAACCTTGAGTCGGCTTGAGGTCAAGCGCGTCTCGCTTCGTGGCGCCGGTGGGCCGTCGCGGTCGTCACGCGCTCCTCAATCCAGCGGTATGCCCTCCAGCCGACGCGGACCGGCTCCGGTGGCCGCGAGGGCGTCGTCCGGGTTCAGCAAGCGGCAGGCCTTCATCGACAGACAGCCGCAGCCGATGCAGCCGGTCAACTCGTACTCCAGCCGCTCCAATCGCTGGCGACGCTCTTCGAGCTGTCGCTTCCACGCCCGAGAGGCCTGCTGCCAATCCTCGTGACTAGGCATTTGATCGCTGGGCAGGCTGGTGAAGGCGTCGCGGACGTCGTCGAGCGGGATGCCGATGGTCTTTGCCACCGAGATCAGCGAGACCCGGCGCAACATGTGCCGCGGAAACCGCCGCTGGTTCCCGGCGGTGCGGGTCGACGTGATCAGACCCAGGTCTTCGTAGTAGCGCAGCGCCGAAGCGGCGACGCCGGTACGACGGCTCATCTCGCCGATACTGAGCAACTCATCGGGATCGTGGTGACCTTCCATGAACGCCTCCCATCGGAATACCTCAAGTATCCTTGAGATACTAGGTAGTTGTTGAGGGACCGACCATCGGAGGGGGATTCCCTGGACTCACCCCGAAAGTACGTGTCCACGCGGGAATTTCCAGGCCGCACCGGCTCAGCTGTAGGGGTGATGCACGCACCCGATGATCGCGGCCCTGTGACGGCGTCCGGCCTGGACGTGCTGCCCAGGTCGGACGCGGGACTGCTTGCGCCGCGGGGCGGCTGTGACCTCGTCATCGTGGGCGGTGTGCCGGGAGCGGGCAAAAGCACCGCTATCGCCCGCGCCACCGGCGGTCTGGGGCATGTCACGGCGATCGACCCCGAACAGGTCAGTGGCTGGCTGCGCCACCGGCTTCCGCAATCGGTCCCGTACCGGCGGTACCGCTGGGTGGTGCACAGCGTGCACACGATCCGCTCAGTCGCCCATCTGCTGGCGGGGCCGTCCGCCCAGCGCCGGCTGGTGATCCACGATCCGGGAACCCGGCTCCGACGACGGCATTTGCTGCTCGCGCTTGCCCGCCGAGCCGGATGGCGCGTCGCGGAACTCTATGTCGATGTCGATCGGGCCGGGGCGCGCGACGGGCAACGGAGCCGCGGCCGGGTGGTCAATTCCTTCGAGACGCACTGGCGGAACTGGGAACTCCTCAGGCCCGAACTGACGGCGCACACCGTGGGCGGTGGTCGGCCGACCGATCCCGTGCTGCTCGTGGACCGGTCGGACGCCACGGAGATGCTCCGGCGCCTGTGCGTCTGAGTTCTCGGTCAGCTGGGGGCGCCGTGCGGGTGCGAGGGCCGGACGGGATGCGGCAAAGCTCAATCCACGGCGTGGCTGGCTACTCGACCAGCGAGTTCAGTTCTCCCGTGCCGCGCAGCAGTCGTCCGCGCAGCAGTCGTCGGGCTCCCGCTCGCCGGTGAGGACGGCGACGGGTGCCGCGCAGCAGGCATCGCCTCGCCAGGCTTCGATGCCCTCGCGGACGGCGAACGCGGCAATCACCAGGGCTGCGGCGGAGTCGGCCCACGTCCAGCCGAGCAGGCTGTTGAGCAGCAATCCGACCAGCAACGCGGCCGACAGGTAGCTGCAGATCAGGGTCTGCTTGGAATCGGCGACCGCGGACGCCGAGCCCAGTTCGCGGCCGGTGCGCCGCTCGAACCAGCTGAGGAACGGCATCACCAGCAGGCTGAGCGCCGCCAGGACGATACCGACGGGGGAGTGTTCCGGCTCTCGCATGCCGGCCAGCGAGAGCAGGGCGTCCACCGACACATACCCCGCGAGGCCGAAGAACGAGATGGCGATCACCCGCAGCGCGACCCGCTCGCGCCGCTCGGGATCGGGCACTGAGAACTGCCAGGCAATGGCCGCCGCCGAGAGCACCTCGACGATCGAGTCGAGGCCGAACCCGATCAGCGCCGCAGACGAGGCGGCGCCGCCGGCGATCAGCGCGATGATCGCCTCTGCGACGTTCCAGGCGATGGTGATCGCCACAACGATTCGGATCCGTCGGCGCAGGACGGCCGTCCGGCTCGCGACAATGGCGATCGTCACTCTGCCGCTCCGCAGTCCGCGCAGCAGCCAGGCACCGTGCAGCAGGCGTCGGTGCACGGCTCGCCCTCGTCGACGGCCAAGGTCACGCTCACCAGCGCCGACAGCGCCCGGGACAGGTGCGGATCGGCGATCTCGTAGCGGGTCCGCCGTCCCTCGGGCACGGCGACGACGATCCCGCACCCGCGCAGGCAGGCCAGGTGGTTGGACACGTTCGTGCGGGTCAGTTCCAGCTCCTCGGCGAGCCGGGCGGGGTAGCCGGGCCGATCCAGGAGAGCCAGCAGGATGCGGGAGCGGGTGGCGTCGGCCATCGCGCGGCCGAGTCGGCTCATCACGTCGACCTGAGATGCAATAGTCAGCATGTGCTGACCATACAGCAACCGCTGACCTATGCACACTGGTTGTCCAGGTCGTCGGCTCTCTGGCCGGCATGCTCCTGCTCTGGGCTTCCTGCCCATCTCACGCCCGCGGTGGTGACCAGGAGAACCGTCCCCACGGTCACCGGGGACGGTTCTCTTGGTCACTCACCCATCGCGAGCGTTGCTCGCGGGGAGGGGTCGCGCGGGTGGGCTCAGGCTCAGTCGACGACCGTGAACCGAGCGTGTAACTGCCTCTCGGCCCGTGACGACGGACCGATCCGCAACTCGAACTCACCCGGTTCGACGACCCGGACGCCGTGGGCGTCCACGATGGTCAAGTCGCCGACGGCGATCTCGATCTCCACCATGGCCGACTCGCCGGGCGACAGGTCGACCTGGCGGTAGGCCTTGAGTTCCTGATCGGCCCAGCTGGCCGAGGTGACCAGGTCGCTGACGTAGGCCTGGACGGTTTCGCGCGCGGGCCGTCCACCGGTGTTCGTCAGCCGTACCTCAGCCACCAGCGTGTCGGACGCCGTCAGCCGGTCGGTGCGGAGCCGCAGCCCGGTGTATTCGACGGTGGTGTAGGAGAGTCCCTCGCCGAAGGCGAAGGCGGGGGACTGGGTCAGATCGGCGTACCGGTCGCCGTGCTGGCCGCGCACCTGGTTGTAGTAGCTGGGCTGCTGGCCGACGTGGCGGGCGAACGAGATCGGCAGCCGTCCGGACGGTTCGATCAGCCCGAGCAGCAACTCGGCGATGGCGCGGCCGCCCTGCATGCCCGGGTTGGCCACCCAGAGCAGCGCGGCATCGTGAACGGACGCCGGCAGCACCATCGGCTTGGACGCCATCAGCACCACGACAAGGGGTTTCCCGGTCGCGGCCAGGGCCTCCAGCAGGGCGATCTGGCCGCCCACGAGTTCCAGGGTCGCGGTTGATCGGGCCTCGCCGACCAGTGGAATGCAGTCACCCACCACGGCAACCACGACGTCGGCCGACTCGGCTGCCTCGACCGCCTGAGCGATCAAAGTCGGATCAGGCGGACCGACGACCACCAGCGGCATCCGCGGTTGCCCGTCGGGGAACGTCGGGCCGTCGGGGTGCGGCATGAAGCGGGCGATATCGGCACCACGGGCATGGGCCACCGACCAGTCGTCGGGAGCAACGGACCGCAGGCCGTCGAGCACGGTGGTGATCATCGACCGGGGCTGGCCGTCGATCCAGTCCGCTTGGCCTGAGCCGCCCGCCCAGTCGCCGAGCTGGTTCTGGGCGTCGTCGGCCAGCGGGCCCACCACGGCCACCCGCGTCGGAGTCGTGAGGGCGAGCGGCAGCATCCCGTCGTTTCGCAGCAGGACGAGCGACCGGCGGGCCGCCTCGAGATTCAGTTCGGCGTGGGCGTCCGACCCGAGCGTCAGCTTGATCCGGTCCAGGTCGGGGCGACGGGGGTTCTCGAACAGGCCGAGTTCGAATTTCAGGGTCAGGATGCGGGTCACTGCCTGGTCGAGGTCGGCCTCGCTGAGCAGGCCGGAGGCGACGGCGTCCAGTGCGCCTTCGAAGAACCCGGGGGTGGTCATGATCAGGTCGTTGCCGGCCCGGACCGCGGCGGCGGACGCGTGGGCGTAGTCGGGCTGGACCTTCTGCTCCCAGACCATCCGGCCGACGTTGTCCCAGTCGGTGACCAGCGTGCCGGTGTAGCCCCACTCGCCGCGCAGCACCTCGGTGAGGATCCAGTCGTTGACCGTGATCGGGACGCCGTCCATCGACTGGTAGCCCAGCATGAAGGTCCGGCAGCCCTCCCGGGCGAGCCGCTCGAACGGGGGCAGGAACCACGAACGCAGCTTGCGGCGGGAGATGTCGGCCTCGCTGGCATCCCGGCCGCCCTGGGTCTCGGAGTAGCCGGCGAAATGCTTGGCGGTGGCCAGGATCGCCGTCGGATCGCCGAGTCCGGTGCCCTGATAGCCGCGCACCATTGCCGAGGCCAGCTCGCCGATCAGGAACGGGTCCTCCCCGAAGGTCTCGTCCACCCGTCCCCAGCGCAGGTCGCGGGCGATGCACAGCACGGGCGAGAACGTCCAGTGCACGCCGGTCGCCGCCACCTCGACGGCGGTGGCCCGCGCCACCCGCTGCAGCAGGCCCGGATCCCACGACGCCGCCATCCCGAGCTGGGTGGGATAGATGGTCGCGCCCTCGAAGAACGAGTGTCCGTGGATGCAGTCCTCGGCGATCAACAGCGGGATCCGGAGCCGCGTCCGCTCGACCAGCGAGTGCGCCAGTTCCAAGCGCTCGGGGGAGGCGTGCAGCAGCGATCCCACCCCCATCCGCAGCACCTCGTCGGCGACATCCTGCCGGGCGTCGAGCTGCAGCATCTGCCCGACCTTCTCTTCCAGCGTCATCCGGGCGAGCAGATCGGCGACCCGCTCGGCGACTGGACGGCGCGGGTCCCGGAAGGTCAGCTCGGCCAGGCGGCTCTCGACGTCAGTCGTTGCCATGGGGCGCTCCTCAGGTTGAGCTGCAATTTATGAACGCCGAGTACATTATCCCACCGCACTCAGGCGGCGGGACCCTCTGCCGGCGAGGTGTCTGATGCCGACATCGCTGACCGATCGGGTACGCCTAGATCGTCGAGCAGGTGCGCGTCGAGGAAGTCCAGCGCCAGGCTGAGCCCACCGGTGATCACCGCGTCCCCGCCGAGGGTCGAGATGGCGACGCGCGGGGGATTGTCGATCATCCACGACGGCAACAGGCTCTGGGTGGTCCGGGCCAGCAGGTCGCCGGCCTCCGCGGCACCGCCCGATATCACCACCATCGCCGGATCGAGGATCGTGGCGAGCACGCCGATGAGTCCGGCCAACCGCTCGCTGACGGTGTGGACGATGGACAGGGCACTGCTGTCGCCGCGCTCGGCGGCGCGGAAGATGGTCGAAATCCGGATGCGTCCATCGTCGGCCTCGACCGCGGCGCGGAGCCCGGCTGTGGCCCAGCCGTCACGGAGGGCGTCCTGGGCCAGGCCTCGGGCGTGCAGTGCGATGCCGACGTACTCGGGTGTCGAGCCCGGCAGCAGGGAGAGAAACCGCAACTCTCCGGCGCTGGCATGTGCGCCTCGGACGAGTTCGCCACGGGTCAGGATTCCGGCGCCGAAGCGCTCGCCGGCCAACAGCACCACTACGTCCGCGGCGTTACGGGCTGCCCCGAACCGGCGCTCGCCCAGTGCGGCGAGATTCGCGTCGTTCTCGATCAGCACCGGCCAGCCATGGTCCTTGCCCCAGCGGCGTGAGATGTCGATCACCCGCTGATAAGCGGGGTAGTGGATCGCCACGTTCGACGACAGTGCCATCGGGACGCCGACCACGGCGACCCGGACCCGCTCGAGCGGTATGTCCGCCGCCGCCAGCGCTGCGTTCAGCAGTTCATCGAGAATGCTCTCGCGATCGATCTCGTCGGGGTTGTCGACGTGGCGCATCACGCGGCTGTGCTCGTTGCCGCGCAGATCGGCGACGCAGGCGCGAATGGTGTTGACGCCGAAGTCGACGCTGACGATGGCGCCCGCATCGGCCAGGAAGCTGAACATCCGTGGCGGTCTGCCCCGTCCGACCGGCGCGTGTTCGCCCTCGTTCGCCGCGTCGGTCTCGGTGACCAGGCCCAAGGCCACCAGGTCGCCGCACACCTTATGGATCGCGTTTCGGCTGAGTCCGGTGGCCTCCATCAGATCGGACGCCGTCCACACCGGTCGCCGCCTCAGTGCACGAAGAATGCGATCTGCCGTCAGTCGTCGCAGCTGCCCGGACGTCCGGGGGGCTCCCGGGTCGGAGGCGGCTGTGATCACCGGCTCAGTGTGCCATGGCCGCATCGGCCCCTTGACAGTGCAGGTGCGCACTCTTAACCTCGCGACAGGGAAATACTACTCGTCGATCATAAAATCACCGAGAGCCCTTGGGTCAGGGAAGACCACACGAGAGGACGACGATGTCACGTACGAAACGATGGAAGAGGGCCACCGGAGTTCTCGGTGCCGCGGTGCTGGCCGGGTCCCTGCTGCTGACTGCCTGTGGCCGGGCCGAGACGCCCTCGGGTGGCGGCACGACCGCACCCTCCGCGTCCATCAACGACGCCCCGGCCACCGGCGAGCTGAACGTCTGGGCACAGGCCGACGAGGCGGCTGCACTGCCCAAGTTCGCCGAGGAGTTCACCAAGGCCAACCCCGGCCTGAAGATCACCGTGACGCCGCTGCCCTGGGACGCGGCGCACAACAAGTACCAGACTGCGATCGCTTCGGGGACCACGCCGGACATGGCCCAGATGGGCACCACCTGGATGGCTGACTTCGCCGACGCCTTCCAGTCCGTCCCGCAGGGTCTCGATACCGCCGACTTCTTCGAGGGTTCGCTGGCCACCAACAAGGTGAACGGGCAGCTGCTGGGCGTTCCGTGGTACGTCGACACCCGCGTCTTCTACTACCGCACCGATCTGGCTGAGAAGGCGGGTTGGAAGGAGGCGCCGAAGACCTGGGACGAGTTCAAGCAGTTCCTCAAGGACCTGAAGTCCAAGGCCGGGGCGAAGTGGGGCATCAGCCTGCCCAACGGCGGTGAGGCGGACGGCTTCCAGAGCATGCTGATGTTCCCCTGGTCGAACGGTGCGAACCTGACCGATGAGGGCCAGACCAAGTGGACGCTCGACACGCCCGAGTTCGTCGAGGCGATGCAGTACTACAAGAGCATCTTCACCGACGGCCTTGCCGACACCAACCCGGCCACCGGTGCCGGTGCGAGCGAATCGCGTTTCGTCAGTGGCGACACCCCGGTGCTGGTTGCCGGGCCGAGCGGCATCGGCTCGATCTCCAAGGCCGGCGGCGGTGACGCGTACAAGTCCAAGTTCTCGGTGATGCGAGTGCCGGCGAAGAAGTCGTCGACCAGCTTCACCGGCGGCTCGAACCTGGTGGTCTTCAAGCAGGGCAAGAACCCGGACGCCGCGTGGAAGTTCGCCCGTTGGCTGAGCCAGCCCGACATCCAGGTCAAGTGGCAGAAGACGATCGGTGACCTGCCGGCCAAGCAGGCCGCGTGGAAGGACAGGAGCCTGGCCGGCGATCCGCATCTGAGCGTCTTCGGTGCGCAGTTGACCGATACCAAGGCTCCGCCCGCACTGCTGACCTGGACTCAGGTGAGCGCACAGGCCGACAAGGCCCTGGAGCAGATCGTCCGTGGCGGTGGCGACCCGGCGACCGTGATGAAGGACCTGCAGAGCCAGGCCGATTCCATCGGCACCGGACGGCGATGACTGCCACAACCGCGCAAGCACCAGCCCGTCGGCGGGCGTCGAGAGACGCCCGCCGACAGGCGTGGGTCGCCTGGGGATTCGCGCTCCCCTACATGGTGTTCTTCGCGGTCTTCATGCTGATCCCGATCGTGTCCTCTTTCGCGATGTCGTTCACCGACTTCCGCGCGCAGGACATCCCGAATCCGTTCGCGGTCGGCTTCGTCGGGCTTGATCAGTACCTCGGCCTGTTCCGCAACGCCCAGTTCCTCAACTCGCTCGGCGTCACCTTCTACTTCGTGTTGGTCGGCATTCCGTTGACCATGGCGGTGGCGCTGCTGCTCGCCCTCGCGCTGAACAGCGGCATCGAGAAGTTCCGCGCCGTGTTCCGGGTCGGCTTCTACCTTCCGGTGGTCTGTTCGATCGTCGCGGTCGCGGTGGTCTGGCGGTTCATCCTGCAGGACGAGGGCGTCCTCAACGCCGCACTCGGTGTCTTCGGCATCAATGGCCCGAACTGGCTCAACGACACCGTCTGGGCCATGCCCGCGATGATCCTGATGGCGGTGTGGCGCAATGTAGGCACGCTGATGATCATCTTCCTGGCCGGTCTGCAGGGCATCGCGCCGGAGATGAAGGAGGCCTCGGCCGTCGACGGTGCCACCATCTGGCGCCGGTTCGTCCACATCACCCTGCCGCTGATGCGTCCCACCCTGTTGTTGGGCGCGATCCTCACCTCGGTTGGCTATCTGCAGTTCTTCGAGGAGCCGTTCGTGATGACGAACGGTGGTCCGCTGAACGCCACGCTGTCGGTCAGCTACTTCATCTACAACCAGTTCGGGTTCGGCAACTACGGCACCGCGTCCGCCGGCAGCTACGTGCTGTTCGTGATCATCGCGCTGCTGTCGCTGGTGCAGTTCCGTGTGCTGCGCGAGAAGGACTGAGAGGACACCATGACCACCACTCCACTCGCCACCGGCGTGGCCGCGACTCCCGAGCCGTCGGCGTCGAAGCGGCGCCGCACCGGCGCCGGCATGGCCACCCCGATGCCGTTGCAGGCCACCACCTACATCCTGCTGACCATCGGCGTCGTGCTCTATGTGATGCCGTTCGTCATCATGATCATCAACTCGCTCAAGACCGAGGGTGAGCTGCTGCGCAACCCGGTCGGTCTGATCCCGTCCGAGATCACCTTCGAGAACTACACCCGCTGGTTCCAGGAACTGAACATCCAGCAGTTCTTCATGACCAGCCTCCTGGTCGCCATCGTCACCGTCGCCGGCAACGTCGTGTTCTGCTCGATGGTCGGTTACGCGATGGCCAAGATGGAGTTCCCGGGCAAGAAGCTCTTGTTCGCCCTGGTCATGGTGACTTTGATGGTGCCGGGCACCGTGACCTTCGTGCCGCTGTTCGTGCTGGTCAGCCGACTCGGTCTGGTCAACACCCTCCCCGGCCTGTTCCTGCCGTTCATCGTCACTCCGCTGGGCGTGTTTCTGATGCGCCAGTTCATCATGGGCATCCCGGACGTGCTGATGGAGGCCGCCCGCATCGACGGCGCGAAGGAGGGCACGATCTTCTTTCGGGTGATCCTGCCGTTGTGCGGTGCGCCGTTGGCGACGCTGTCGATCCTGACCTTCCTGGGCTCGTGGAACCAGTTCCTCTGGCCGCTGGTCGCGGCGCAGAGCGAGAGGATGTACACCCTGCCGATCGCTCTGACCCTGTTCTCCAAGGGCCAGGAGGCCACCAACTACGGGCTGCTGCTGGCCGGTTCGGTGTTGGTTGTCACCCCGATCGTCATTCTGTTCCTCTTCCTGCAGCGCTACTTCGTGCAGAGCGTCGTCAGCGCCGGAGTGAAGTGAGTCACCGTCGGTGACCGATTCCGGTGAGCAGACTGGGCAGGGCGCTGAGCGCCCTGCCCAGTTCCTCGATCCCGCGCAGCCGATGGCTGTGCGGGTGGAGGATCTGCTCAGCCGGATGACCCTGTCCGAGAAGCTCGGACAGATGATGCAGTTGGACGCACGCGGAGACCTGGCCGACATCGTGTCGGAGAAGCTGGCGGGCTCCGTGCTGCATGCGGCGCCCGGCCGCGTCGCCGCGCTCCACGAGTTGGTGCAACAAACCCGGCTGCGGATTCCGCTGCTGATCGCCCAGGACGTCATCCACGGACACTCCTTCTGGCCGGGCGCCACCGTCTTCGGTGAACAACTCGCGCTGGCCTGCACCTTCGATACCGACCTCGCCCAGCGAGTGGCGCGGGTCGCCGCCGTCGAGGCCGCCTCGACCGGCATCCACTGGGCATTCTCTCCGGTGCTCTGCATCGCCCGCGATCCGCGCTGGGGACGCGTCGGAGAGACCTTCGGCGAGGATCCCCACCTGATCGGTGAGCTGGGTGCCGCGATGATCCGTGGCTACCAGGGTGCGGGCCTGGGCGACCCCACCGCGGTTCTCGCCACCGCCAAACATTTCGCCGGCTATTCGGAGACCCAGGGCGGCCGCGACGCCAGCGAGGCCGATCTCAGCCGACGCAAGCTGCGGGCCTGGTTCCTGCCGCCGTTCGAGCGGGCGGTGGCCGAGGGTTGCGCCACGTTCATGCTCGGCTACCAGGCGATCGACGGCGTCCCGGTGACCGCCAACAGGTGGCTGCTCAACGAGGTGTTGCGCGCAGAGTGGGGCTTCTCCGGCGTCCTGGTGACCGATTGGGACAGCGTCGGTCGGATGGTGTGGGAGCAGAGAGTCTGCCGCGATCTGGTCGCCGCCTCGGTGGTGGCCATTGAGGCCGGCAACGACCTGGCCATGACGACATCCGGATTCGCCGCGGCCGCGACCGAGGCGGTCGCGTCCGGGCTGGTCGACGAGCCGCGGGTGGACGAGGCCGTCCGGCACGTTCTGGGTCTGAAGTTCGCGCTCGGCCTGTTCGATCGGCCACGGCTGCCCTCGGTCGCCGACCAGGCGGTGATCGGCTCGCCGGAGCACGCGGCGCTCAATCTCGAGGTTGCCCGGCGGGCCTTGGTGCTGCTGCGCAACGACGGTGTGCTGCCGCTGGACGCGTCGGCGTCCGGACGCCGTGTCGCGCTGATCGGACCGCTCGCCGACTACCCGGAGGGCCAGCTGGGCGACTGGTCGGGAGACTCCGGTCAGATCGACTGGATGCCGCAGGGACACCCGAGGCAGCTGATCGAGACGGTGCTGGACGGGGTGCGTGCGGTCGCTCCGGACGACTGGTGGATCAGCCACGCCCAGGGTGCGCAGATGGTGCGTCCGGCCACGCCGGAGGAGTTGCCGGGGCGGATGGACGCGCCCGCGCGTTACCGTTCCCTGCCGGCGGGTGCCGATACGGGCCTGATCGGCGAAGCGGTCGAGCATGCCCGGCACGCCGATCACGCGGTGCTGGTGGTAGGCGACCACCTCAGTCAGATCGGCGAGGAGCTTGCCACCGCCACCCTCGAACTCAACCCGGGCCAGGTGGCACTGCTCGGTGCGGTGGCGGCCACCGGTACGCCGATGACGGTGGTGGTGATGAGCAGCAAGCCGCTGGTGCTGCCCCCGGCGGCGCTGACGGCGTCCGCCCTGATCTGGGCGTTCAGTCCCGGCATGCGCGGCGGACGCGCGATCGCCGAGCTGTTGCTCGGCCACATCGAGCCGAGCGGGCGGCTGCCGATCTCGATCCCCCGGCACGCCGGCCAGCTGCCGGTGTTCTACAACCAGGTCCGCGGGCAGCACGGTGATCGGTATGCCGACCTCACCCAGGAGCCGCAGTTCGCCTTCGGCGAGGGCCTCTCCTACAGCCGGGTCGAGTACGCCGAACTCCACGTCGAGACCCCGAAAGTAGGCTCCGACGAGGTAATTCGCGCAAAGGTACGGCTCAGCAACGCGGGCACCCGGGCGGTGCTGGAGACCGTCCAGGTCTACGTCCGCGACGTGGTGGCCTCGGTCACCTGGGCAGACCGGGAACTCAAGGCGTTCCAGCAGGTGTCGTTGGATCCGGGGGAGAGCCGGGTCGTCGACGTGACGGTGCCGGCCGCGTCGTGCAGCATCGTGGACGCCGCAGGCAACCGGGTCGTCGAGCCGGGTGCCTTCGAGCTGCTCGTGGGACCCTCATCGAGGCTGTCCGACCTGCTGGTCGCCGACCTGGAAATCTCACAATGAAGGGAAGCGGAATGCATCACGATTTCGGCGAGGACTTCCTCTGGGGCGCGGCTACCGCCGCGCATCAGATCGAGGGCAACAACGTCAACAGCGACTGGTGGGCGCGCGAGCATACGGTCGGGACGCGGATCGCCGAGCCGTCCGGCGACGCGGCCGACAGCTACCACCGCTACGCCGAGGACATCCGTCTGCTCGCCGAGGCTGGGCTGAACTCCTACCGGTTCTCGCTCGAATGGGCGCGGATCGAACCCGCCGAAGGCCACATCTCGCGGGCCGAACTCGACCACTACCGCGGGATGATCGACTGCTGCGCCGAGCATGGCGTCACGCCACTGCTCACCCTGCACCACTTCACCGCGCCACGCTGGTTCGCCGAGCGCGGTGGCTGGCTCGGCCAGGGCTGCGTGGACCGCTTCACCCGCTACGTGGAGACGGTGCTGCCGCTGCTTGACGCCGCCTCGCACGTGTTCACCATCAACGAGCCGAACATCCTGGCGATGATGATCGGCGGCGAGAAGGGCGACGAGCAACTGCTGGCCGGAAGCCTGCCGGCACCCGACCCGGTGGCCACCGAGTACCTGATCGCGGCGCACGAGCGTGCGGTCGAACTCGTCCGGAGCGTCGGCATTCCGGTCGGCTGGCCGGTGGCGCCGCAACAGTTCTTCGCCGACCCGGGTGCGGAAGACGTCCTGCGCGACTACGCGTACCCGCGCGAGACGGTGTTCTTGGAGGCCGCCCGCGGAGACGACTTCGTCGCCGTGCAGGCCTACACCCGCACCCGGATCACGCTGGACGGCCCGCTGCCGGCGCCGGAGACCGTGGAGCGAACGCTGACCGGCTGGGAGTACTACCCATCGGCCGTCGCCGAGGCCGCCCGGCTCGCCCACGACATCACCGGGCTGCCCGTGCTGGTCTCCGAGAACGGCATCGCGACCGCCGACGACGCCCGCCGGATCGACTACACCCGCGACGCGTTGCGGGCGCTGCACGCCGAGATGGCCGCGGGCCTTCCGCTGTTCGGCTACCTGCACTGGTCGCTGCTGGACAACTACGAATGGGGCTCCTACACACCCACCTTCGGCCTGATCGGATGGGATCCGGAGACCTTCGAGCGGACGCCCAAACCGTCGCTGGCCTGGCTGGGAGAGGTCGCCCGAGGCGTCCGGAGCGTGCTGTAAGAGCCGTCGCCGGTCTCAGTCGTAGATCACGTCCAATCCCTGCTCTCTGAGCTGCGCCAGGTGGTCGAGCATCGTCTTGATCACCTCGGGGGAGTGGCCTTCCCAGTCCTGGAGTTCGGCCACGACGCGGACCCCGTCTCGGGTTCGATACGACCGGGTGGGGTTGCCGGGGAAGCGCTTGTCCGTCACGTTCGGGTCGTCCTCGAACGGCCCGAGTGGCCTCACGATGTAGATGTGGCCGCGTCCGTCGAGGCCCGCGAGGGCTGTTGCCAACTCGGCTCCCCAGGCGGCGGTCTCCACGACAGTGGAGAAGTAGATGTTGTTCGAGACCCGGCCCTGCTGGAAGTTCGACCCGTAGCCGGGGACGAGTTCGGTGCTGATCGCCAGGTCGGACTTGGTGCCGTGGTAGAACGGCCCTGCGATGTCGGCGCAGTTGTCGTAGGTGACCGGGACGCGGGTTTCCGCTTCGTGGTCCATGGGTATCACTCCTCGTCGCGAGGGTACCTCGCCGGTCGAGAGCGAGATCAGTTCGGGCCGGACCGGCTGATGTCCGCGTCCTTGCGTTCGGCTACTCGAATGGCGAGACGGGTGAGACACTTCACCTCGGGATGGGTTGCGAGCACAGGAAGGGGTGGTTGTGGTGCCGTCCGAGGCTTACGACGAAGCGCAGGCCGACCAGGCGCTTGGAGGCGTGCCGGCAGCCGAGGTGGTGGCCACCATGGCCGAGTACGCCCGCGAGCTGACGACTCCGGTTGAGGAGGACGGGCGGGTAGAGCTGGGCGTGGCCATGGTCGTGGAGTTGATGGAGGCGTGCGACGCGGCCGGCGTGACCATGATCGAGAAGGGACGCCTCACCACCGCCGCACCCACCGCGGACTTCGTGGCCCGGGCCGACGTGCTGCAGCACGAGCTGCAGGAGGGCCCCTGCGTCGACACGGTGCGGACGCAGAGCACCGTGATCAGCGACGACGTCGGGGTCGATCGGCGGTGGCCGCGGTGGGGTCCGGCCGTGGCGGAACAGTTCGGCGTGAAGTCGATGCTCTCGCTGCTGCTCTACACCGAGGAATCCGCCTACGGGGCGCTCAACCTGTACAGCGTCGAGGCCGGCAGCTTCGGCAGTGACGACATCGTCATCGCTCACGCGCTGGCCGCCCACCTCACCGCCGCGCTCGCCGACGGACGCCGGCTCGACAACCGCGCGGCCGCGCTGGTCAACCGCACCGTGATCGGGCAAGCCGAGGGAATCCTGATGGAACGGCACAAGATCACTGCCGACGAGGCGTTCGACAAGCTGCGCCGCGCCTCGCAGCGGGCAAACCGGAAGTTGGTCAGCATCGCCGAAGAACTCACCCGCACGGGGGAACTCCCGGCTTAGCCCCAGATCCACCGATCTGCGGCTACTGCGCGGCCCCCGCCGGGCACTGGCTGCGCCGGGCGCGCTGGCCATACGACCCGACCTGGATCGACGCGGCATGAGGTTGAGTGATGCGCCGGCTGTGGTCTCAACCGGCGCATCCCGCCGATACTCCAGCCCGGGCTCGAGCAGCAACAGGTCCCACAGGGACAATTGTCGGTTACCCACTCAGGCGGCGGGCATTCATGCAGAGCCCGATTTCCGCCCTTACGGGTTCAGCGACGCAGCCAGACCGTGGTCTCGCCCGGCAACTCACCTGCCGTGAGCTGCCCGCTGGACAGCAGCAGCTCGCCCTCAGGCAGCGCGACAGGTTCGGTCCCGAAGTTCGTCATCGTGCACCACCCGTTCGGACGCGCGAACCCCAGCACGGACGCCGGCACATCCAGCCATTCCAGGGTCTCCTCGCACGCCAACTCGTGACGCAACGTCAGCGCCCGGCGGTACAGGTTCAGCGTCGAGGCCGGATCGGCGGACTCCGCCTCCACGGCGTAGTCGGCGTACCAGGACGGCTGTGGCAGGTGGGCGCCGTCCGGGCCGAAGCCGAACGAGGAGCCCGCGCGAGTCCAGGGCAGCGGAACCCGGCAGCCGTCGCGTCCGACCTCGATCGCGCGGTTGCGGAAGAAGGCCGGGTCCTGGCGTGCCTCGTCGGGGATCTGGCCGGCCTCCTGCAGGCCCAGTTCCTCGCCCTGATACAGGTAGGCGGATCCGGGCAGCGCCAACAGGAACAAGGTGGCGGCACGCGCGCGGCGCAGACCGCGCTCGGCGTCCACCTCAGCCGGGTCGCCGCCGTCGAGCAGCCACTGCTTGCCGTCGTTGCCCCGTCCGGTTTCGCCGACGCGGGGCGCGCCGAGCCTGACCGGAGCCGGTGGCAGGCCGTAACGGGTGGCATGCCGCACCACGTCGTGGTTGGAGAACACCCAGGTCGTCGAGCCGTCGATCGCGGCGGACGCCTTCAGGTTGCGGTCGATCACCTCGTGGAAGTCCTCGGCCGAGAAGTCGGCCCGCAGCAGGTCGAAGTTGAAGGTCTGGCCCAACCCGGCCGGTGACGAGTAACGGGCCTGGCGATGCGGCTGCACCCAGGCCTCGGCGACCGCGGTCCGGGGCGGGTCGTACTCATTGAACACCGCGCGCCACTCGGCGTAGACGTCCTGCACCTCGTCGCGATCCCACAGCGGGTGCTGGCCGTCGCCGGCGTCGAACAGGCCGTCATCAGGGCGGACCATGGCGTCGAAGGCCGGGTCCAGGCTCTTCTTCAGGCCATGCGCCACGTCGACCCGGAACCCGTCCACGCCGCGGTCGCTCCAGAACCGCAGCGTGGTCAGGAAGTCGGCGTGCACCTCGGGATGGTCCCAGTTGAAGTCGGGCTGTTCCTTGGCGAACAGGTGCAGGTACCACTGACCGGGGCTGCCGTCGGGCTCGGTGACCCGCTCCCAGGCGCCGCCGCCGAAGATCGACCGCAGCTCGCTGGGCGGCAGTTCGCCCTTCTCGCCCTGGCCGTTGCGGAAGATGTAGCGGTCGCGCTCGGGCGAGCCCTCGCCTGCCGCCACCGCCGCCTTGAACCACGCGTGGCGGTCGGAGGAGTGATTGGGGACGATGTCGACGACCACTTTGATGTGCGCCGCGTGCAGGGCTGTCACCATCTCATCGAAGTCGTCCAGGGTGCCGATCTTCGGGTCGACGTCGCGGTAGTCGTCGACGTCGTAGCCGCCGTCGGCGAGCGCGGAGGGGTAGAACGGGCTCAGCCAGACCGCGTCGACGCCCAGCTCCTTGAGGTAGGGAACGCGTGAGGTGATGCCCTTCAGGTCACCTATCCCGTCGCCGTTGGCGTCGGCGAAGCTGCGCGGGTAGATCTGGTAGACGACGGCTTGGCGCCACCAATCGTGCGCGCCGAAGACATCGTGCGAAGCGAGCGGCATGAGGCGCGCTTTCCTTCCTGGACGGGTGTGGGCCTCGGCAGCGACAGGCCGCCGGACGTCTTGGGCAATCTGATTCGACAACTGGATCAAATCACCGCGCCCACTACCCTAACAGCGCGCTCGCCTGGGTCAAGCGTGCGGAGGCCGCCGAGCCGTGGGGACGGCCTCCAGATCGACGTATCTTCAGGACCGCCGGTAGACCCGGACGGCCTTGGTGTCGATGAACATCAGCGTGGGCCGGTTGTCGCCGTAGCGAATGCCGAGATGTTTGCCGTCCGCGGGATCGGATTGGCTCGTCGGCGTGCGGACCCGGGCCACCGCCGACACGTTCCCCTTGGCGTCCACGCTGAGCACGCCGATCACCTCGCGGGTCTTGCCCGAGGGCAACTCGGCGATACCCGTGAGCAAGATCCAGAGCCTGCCGTTCGCGGCCATCGCGGCCTCGACGGTCGGGTGGACCGTGGCTCCCGGATAGTCCGGGGCCGTCAGCTTGAGCTTCACCTTGACGCCCGGACGGGTGACGGTCACCGCCGAGTTGCCGGCCTTGATGCTGAAGAAGCGTGCGCCCTGACCCTTGAAGGCCTTGACCGTCGTGATCGCGCCGGTCTTGGGGTTCACCCTGACCATGCGGTTCTTCTCGTCGAAGCCGTAGAGGTGGGTGCCGTCGGCGGTCACGAAACCTACCAACCTGCTCAGCTTCACCCGGCTGAGCACGCGTGTGGGGGAGAGCAGCAGCAGCGCGGGGGAATCGATCGTGCTGCTGCTGAGCACCACCGTGCCGTCGGCGAGCGCCATCGGGTTGTACCACTGGAAATAGACGCCCTGAGCCAGGTACTTGGCGGGCAGCCTCACCTGTCGCAGGTACTTCCCGGAATCGCTGTACTGCGCGAGCCGGAACTTCGCCGCGTCGGCGTACCACCAAGTCTTGTTCGGAACCTGCACGCCGTAGCTGGGTCCCCACCTGAGGCCTTCGCCGCCCGGGGAGGTGCCGAGCTTCGAAACGGCCTTGCCGTAGCCGATCTGCTGGATGCGCTGCCAGCGGTCGTTCAGGCTGGCCGGCTTGCGCAGGGCGATCGTCTTGGTAATCGTCCGGACGGCGGCTGTGGGCGCGGGCACCGGGGCAGCCGCTGCCCGCGCGGAGGCGAGGACAGGCAGCGCCGGGGTCAGCAGGACGAAGGCGACAGCCCCACCGGTGAGACGACGAGTGAACTGCTTCATGGCGGACCTCCTGCTCACCAGCCTCAACCCACCTGTGGGCGGAGTGCAATAGCGGCAAGAGCGGACAGGGCCGGGTGCTGATACGCGCGACGCGCTCAGGCGTGGTCGGGTTCCTGTCCCGTCTCGATCACCCGGCGCGCCAGCTCGCGCAGCTTCAGGTTGCGATTCTGGCTCGCGGCCTTGAGCCGTCCGAATGCCTCGTTGGGGCTGATTCGATGCCGTTCGATCAGAATGCCGATGGCTTGGCCGATCAGCTGGTGGCTCTGGACGGCGATCTGTAGATTCGACTCCCGGTCGGCAGCTTCTTGGACGACGAGGAACTGGTCGACGGCAAGGGCGAACGCTTGGGCGAGAAGGTCGGCGACGATCATCTCCTCCACTCTGATCCGTCGCGGCCGCGGGAACTGGATCCAGGCACGGCAACCCGCCTTGCTGCTGCGCGGGACGAGCAGGATGCCGGGACGCAGGCTGGTGGTGTCCGGGTTGGGTCTGCCGCCGAGGCCGATCCGTACCTGCTCGGGTAGCGATTCCGGCGTCACGTCGACGCCACCGCTGATCAGCAGCGTGCGGTCGTCGACGACGATCTGCGTCGTGCTGTTCCCATCGAACAGGATGTTGAAACCGTGCTCGGCGGTCGCCAGCAGGGTGTCGAAATCGTCGATCGAGCTGAAATCGGCACTGATCTGGGCCGCCATTGCCCGCCGCTCACGGGCCTCCCGCTGGCGGGTGACGTCGCGCAATGTGCAGACGGTGACGGCTTCCCCGTCCCGCGTGGCGACGCGGGCGCTGCTGACCGAGAGCCACAACGGCTGCCGATCACGGCGAAAGAACCGGAGTTCTCCGGAGAAGTCGGTACCCTGCTGGGCCGATTCCTGCATCCGCTCGGTAGCCGCGAGCCCCTCGGCGTCCTCGTCCGCGGTGGGCCACCACGGGTAGGGCGGACTCAATGGGCCGTCGTCCAGCGAGTAGTCGAGCAGATCGGTGAACCGGGAGTTCGTCTCGAGCACCAGACCCTCGCTGTCGAACAGCAGCGCGCCGTCCTGGATGGCGCGGATGACGGCGTGTCCCCAGTCCGTCTCGGCGATGCGTTCCAGGTCGGCTAGCCGGACGGCGGGGGGCTCCGGCGTCGCGGCGGTCGGTGGGAGCGGGTCGCTCACCGCCGGAGAGCCGGCCTCGACGAGCCCGCCGACCGCTCCCTGAGCGAGGACGTCGAGGTCCGCGGCGGCCAGGCCCGGGCGCGACATGAAGATCACCGCCAAGAGGCGGGCGACCGACTCCAGGTACTCATCCAGGGCCGCATCCCATGGGGCACCCTCGTCGCCAGCGATGAGCAGGACGTGAGTGGTGCTGCCCTCCAGGACGTCGCGAACCGGTACCGCGTGCAGCCGCGGGGACGGCGCGTCAATCGGGTCGTGCTGAGTGCTGAGCGACGTCAGGCAGGCGCGGGCCATGGCGAGCGCCCGGACGGCATCGATCGGGAGCCCCGCGGCCGCCAGGGGCTGGGGCGGGCGGGTCTGCCTAAGGGTGGCCGCCCGGTAGATGCAGGCACGTCGATGATCGGCGGTGTTCGTCACCAGCACCTTCAGCGCCCGTCGGGCCCGGCTGGCCTCGTCGACGTCGGACGCCGGCTGCTGCACGAGGTCGAGCAGGACGCGGAGCCGACGCTCAGCCGGCGAGGTCACGACCTCGTACCCGCCCGCGGCTGAGGGCTGCCCGACCGTCACCGCGTCCTCCCCAGATTCACGCACAGGCCAACGCAGCCGGCCATGCCTACGTTACCGGTCAGGCGCCTGGGATTTCGGGTTTCGGTGCACCCGCGACGTTTAGTGCGGCACCTGCCGGGGTATCACCGTTTTGGGTGAGGCCAAAGGCTCACAAGGCAGCCTCGCCCGCACGGTACGCGGCTTCCGCCGGTAGTCACCCGGGCTTTGCCCAGGCAGATGCCGGCGGTCGACAGGGAGTGAGGATCCACGATGCATGCAACGCCCGCCATCCGAGTGGCGCTGATCGACGACTGCGACCTCGTGGCCGCCGGGCTGCGGCACATGTTCGCCGGTTCCGGCGGTCGGATGGAGTTGGCCGGATGCTGGCACGGGTTGGAGATACCCAGGTCGGTGGACATCGCCTTGTACGACCCACTGCGCCGGCGCCCCGATGAGCCGGACGTGCTGCGCCGACTGGTGCACGACCGCCGCGTCCGCCGGGCGGTGGTGTACAGCTGGAACCTGCTGCCCGCGCTGATGGACGGCGCGCTGCGCGACGGGGCGTCCGGCTACCTCTCGAAGACCCTGGGCGCGCGTGAGCTGGTGGTGGCGCTGGAACGGGTGCATGCCGGGCAGCTCGTGACGGTGCCGGAGCGTCGCACGGCGTCCTGCGGCGGGCAGTGGCCCGGGCGCGAGGACGGATTGTCCTCGCGGGAGGCCGAGGTGCTGGCCCTGATCACCCAGGGTATGTCGAATTCCGAGATCGCCGAAGGCATGTACCTGAGCCCCAATTCGGTGAAGAGCTATATACGCTCCGCGTATCGCAAGATAGGTGTGGCCAGGCGCACTCAGGCGGTCTCCTGGGGCATGCGCCGGGGGCTGCACACCAGCTACCTCGTAGCGAGCCGATGACGCCACACTTTCCGCATCAGGGCTTGTGCGCGCCGCTGTGGCGTGGCAAGGTCGAAGGTAACTGAGCGGTCAAACCACGTGCTGACTCGGCTTTCCCGAGGAGCGCGTGCCATGGCGCACATCACCGTCGTACCCTCAGTCCAGTCTGCTCGCGAGGTCACCACCGGTGACCTTTTCGGATTGATCCGAAACACCGATGACCCGCACTCGCGGCACCGGCTCGCCGAGCAGATTGCTGAATTGAATTTGCCATTGTGCGATGCGCTGGCCGGCCGGTATCGCGGGCGGGGCGTGGATCACGATGACCTGGTGCAGGTGGCCCGCATGGCCTTGTGGCTGGCCATCGAGCGGTTCCATCCCGAACAGGGCGCGACCTTCACCTCGTACGCCATCCCTACCATCACCGGCGAGCTGAAGCGCTACTTCCGCGATCACTGCTGGATGATTCGGCCGCCCCGCCAGTTGCAGGAACTGCGAGCCAAGGCGGTGGCCGCTCGGAGCGAACTGGAGCAGCGCCTGGGCCGGGAGTTGAGCGTAGGCGAACTTGCCCTCCAACTGGAGGTGAACCCTCGCCAGCTGGGTGCGGCGCTGGACACCTCGGACAGCTATCAGCCCGATTCGCTGGACGTGCCACACGGGGACGGTCCCGGGGGGTCGCTCGGCGCCCAGGTGTCCACCGACCAGGACATCGCCGCCACGTGCATCGACCGGATCGCGCTGCGGCGGGCACTCGACCGGCTCTCCCGGCGGGATCGTGCGCTGCTGCTGTGGCGCTTCGTCGAGGAGTGCACGCAGCGCGAGATCGCGCAGCGGCTGGGGGTCTCACAGATGCAGGTGTCTCGACTGCTCAAAGGGCTGTTGATCAGCCTGCGCGCGGAACTCGAATCGGAACTCACCCCGCTGGCCAGCTAGCGCCGCCGGACCGAGCACGCATGCGTCGGGCGAGGCTCTCAGCGATCCGGCCCGGGCCGGATCGACCGTGCGGGTTCAGCCGGCGAGCAGGGATTGGCCGCCGTCGATCCAGACCTCGGTGCCGGTGATGTGCGAGGCGGCGGACGAGCCGAGGAAGCAGATCAGGTCGGCCACTTGGTCGGCGCTGGCCGACTGCTTGCCAGTGAGCGGGATCTGGCCCTCGGGATACTCGACCGGCACGTGAAGGTCGTCGGTGCCGCGCCGCTCGGTGTTGTCGTCGATCTCGGTCTCGACGCTGCCCGGGCAGATCACGTTGACCCGGATCGAGTGCCTGGCCAGCTCCACCGCGGTTGACTTGGCGAAGGCGACTTGGGCAGCCTTGCTGGCCGCGTAGGCACTGGCGCCGCTGTTGCTGAACATCCGGGTGCCGTTGACCGACGCTGTGATCACCACCGACCCCCCGCCGGCCGCCTTCAGCAGGGGCAGGGCATGTTTGACGGTCAGGAAGGTGCCACCCAGGTTCACCGTGATCGTGTGCTGCCAGTCCTGCCAGCCGAGTTCTTCCAGTGGTGCCCAGACGCCGTTGATGCCAGCGTTGGCCACCACCAGGTCGACCCGGCCCAGGCGTTCGCCGATGTCGGCGAAGAGGCCTTCGACGGCGTCCGGCTCGCTCACGTCGGCGGCGAAGCCCAGCGCCCCGCCTCCGGATCGGGTGATCTGGTCGACCACGTGGTCGGCACTCGTCGGACGATGCCCGACCACCGCCACGGTGGCTCCGAGCGCGGCCAGCCGCACCGCCGCGGCCGCACCGATGCCGGAGTTGGCGCCGGTGACGACGGCGACCTTGTCGTGATAGTCCATGGTTGGTTATACCCCGCCCGCGTGCCCCTTCGAACATCGCCGGGCGGCACTGCCCGCGAGTCAGCCGCCCAGCACCTGAACCAGCTGCTCGTTGAAGGCGGGCAGGTCGTCGGGCTTGCGGCTGGTGATCAGGTTGCCGTCGAGCACAACTTGCTCGTCCACCCATTCGGCACCGGCGTTGCGCAGGTCGGTCTGCAGGCTGGGCCACGAGGTCACCCGCCGGCCGCGCACGGCGTCGGCCTCGACCAGCATCCACGGGGCATGGCAGATCGCTGCCACCGGCTTGCCGGACGCCACGAAGTCGCGGACGAAGGCGACCGCTTTCTCGTCGGTCCGCAGTGCGTCCGGGTTCGCCACGCCACCGGGCAGGACCAGCGCCGCGTAATCGTCGACGGACGCGTCGGCCACCACGACGTCGACCGGGTGGGTGTCACTGGCGTCCAGGTGATGGAACAGCTGGACGGTGCCAGAATCGGGGGAGATGAGCACCGGGACGTGGCCGGCGCGTTCCATCATCTTCCAGGGCTCGGTCAGTTCGACCTCTTCGATGCCTTCGGCGGCGACGAGAAAGGCGATGGTCTGCTGTGCTGTGGTGACGGTCATTCCTCCACCCTGCGTCGCGGCCCGCCGTCGAACTACACCCGGGTGGAGGAGACCGGCGGTCGCGTCAGCCGAGCAGGTCGAGGACGGCCTGCTCGAGTGCCGCGCGGCGCCGCTCGGGGCTGGGGTAGGGGCGGACGGCGGCGATCGTCTCGCCGGCCTGATAGCGATCGGTGATCCGGGGGTCGATGTACGAGCCGCGGGCGACCGCCGCGGTGTTGCCCAGGTAGGCGGCCACCTGCTGGACGGATGCCCGGATGACCCGTCCGCGGGCGGTTGCGCTGAGTCGCGTCGGAGGACTCTCGGCCAGTGCGGCGGCGAACAGCACCGTGGCATGCCAGGTGCGGAAGTCCTTCGCGGTGAACGTGCCGCCGAACAGGTCGGCCAGGTAGCCGTTGACCGCAGTGGAAGTCAGATCATGCCATGCTCCGCCGTTGCGGTAGGCCAGCAGCCGGTCGCCCCCGTGCCGGCGGCGCATCACTTGCAGCGCCTCGATCGCGGGCGGATCGTCGATCGTCAACCGGTGCTCGATGCCCGACTTGCCCACGAACCGGAAGGCGAGCGATTCGGCCTGGCCTCGGACGTGGCGTCGTTGCAGGGTGGCCAGGCCGAATGAGCCGTTGGCGTCGGCGTAGCAGTCGTTGCCGATCCGGAAGCAGCCCAGGTCGAGTAGCCGGACGGCGGCGGCCGCGGCCCGCTCCAGTGGCATGCCGTCGAGCGCCAGGTCGTCGGTCACCCGGTCGCGAACCTGCGGCAGGTGGTGGGCGGCGTCCGTCACCCGGGCGAACTTCGCCCGGTCGCGCAGTTCGCGCCATCGCGGGTGGTAGAGGTACTGGCGCCGGCCGGCCGCATCCAGGCCGGTCGCCTGCAGGTGTCCCTGCGGCAGAGGACAGATCCAGACCTCGCGCCAGGCCGGTGGGATGACCAGGGCGCGGACCCGCTCGACCTGGTCGGGGTCGAGCGGATCGCCGTGCTCGTCGACGTAGTGGAAGCCGCGCCCGGTGCGGCGACGGGTCCAGCCCGGGCTGCCGGGGGAGACTCGACGCAGGCGCGGCATGCGCGGACTGTAGTCCGGGGCCGAGGCCGTCGGTTGACCCGAAAGGGTGACCCGTCGACGACTCCGACCGGGCCGGCGCACCCGGACGTGGGGGGATACTGGAGGTTGAGCGGACCCGATCCTCTCCGACCACCGGGCGCGCCCGTAGGAGGAGTGATGACTGGCTGGGTTGGCACGGCGCTGTATGTGCTCGCGATGGTGGCTGTGGTGGTGGGCGTCGACGTCGCCTTCTTCAAGGACGCCCCGTGGCCGCGACTGGCGGTGAACGTGGGGATCGTCCTGGTGTTCGCCGCCTTCTACTTCAGGTTTCTCCGGGCCTGACCTCCGATGCGCGTCCGTGCGGAACAGAACGGCCCGCCGGGAACCGGGCGGGCCGTCCACGTCAGTCTCTAGGCTTCGAGCCTGGCGGCCAGCACGTCGTAGACCTCGGCAGCGCTGGTGGCGTTGGTGAGGCGGCTGCGAACCTCGTCCTCGATCAGTGCTCGGGAGACCTGGGCCAACAGTCGCAGGTGAGTGGTACCCGCTTGAGCCTCCGGCACCAGCATGGCCAGTGCCACCCGAATCGGGTCGCCCGCCCAGTCCACCGACTGGGCCAGCCGGACGACGATCAAGGCGGGCTCCTTGATCGAGGAGCGTTTGGCATGAGGGATGGCGATGCCGTCCATGAGTGCGGTGGAGACCTGGGCCTCGCGCTCCAGCATGCCGGCGACCACATCATCGGCGTCGTCGGAGTAGCCGAGGTTGACCGCCGTATCGGCAACAGCTTGGAGGGCTTCTGCCTGTGTGGTGGCGGGCACGTCCAGCACGATGTTGTCGACTTTGAACATATCCATGGGTTGAGTCCTTCCGAGTCTCAAATCACGCAGCCGCGGGAACGGTCTGCGACTTGCGTGCCTGGTGCGTACGGTAGAGACCGTACAGAGCGCCGCCCACGGCGGCGCCGATGAAGATCGCGATCACCCACTGCAGGGCATTCCCGACGACCGGCAGGACGAGGAAGCCGCCATGCGGCGCGGGTGAACGGACGCCCCAGAGCAACGTCAGGATCGCGGCGATGGACGACGACAGCATCAGGATGGGGATCACCACCAATGGGTTGCGGGCGGCGAACGGGATCGCCCCCTCGGTGATGTGGGTGGCGCCCAGCGCGTAATTCACGTAGCCGGCGCGCCGCTCGCCCGATTCGAACCCCTTCGGGAAGAAGGTGACGGCCAACGCGGTGACCATGGGCGGGGCGATGCATGCCGCCGAGACTGCTGCCATGAACTCGAGGTTGCCTTGCGCCAGTAGCGCCACTCCCGTCACATATGCGGCCTTGTTGACCGGACCGCCCATGTCGAAGGCGCACATCACGCCGATGATCAGCCCCAACAGAATCGGGTTGGCGTTCTGGAACGACGACAGCGCCGTCTCCAGCGAGGTCGAGATCGCGGCCATCGGGCTCGCGATCACATAGGTGATCCCGCCGAAGATCAATGTGCCGAGCACCGGGTAGAGGAAGATCGCCTTCAACCCGACCAACGCCTTGGGCATGCCGTCGAGGAGCTTGGCCAGAAGCAACATGCCGTAACCGGAGAGGAAGCCGGTGACGATGCCACCGAGGAAGCCGGTCCCCATCGAGTTCGCCAGCATGCCGGTGATCAGGCCCACCGTCATCCCCGGCCGGGTGGCGATCGACGAAGCGATGAACGCACTCAGGACCGGCACCATCAGACCCAGGCCGACAGCGCCGACGGTCTTGAGCATCTCGGCGAACGGGTTGTACTGGGCGTTGGTCGGATCCGCGGAGTAGATGCCGAACAGGAACGAGGTAGCGATCAGCACGCCGCCACCGACGACGAACGGCAGCATGTGCGACACGCCGTTCATCAGGTGCTTGTAGACCGCGCGTCCGGCCGAGCGCCACCCCTGTCCGGAGGAAACCTGGATCGCCTGGACGTTCAGGAAGTCGTTCTCATCGACGGGTTCGTCTGAGGCCGCCGGGGCGTCCGCCGCCTGCTCCGCGTCGGCCTTTGCCAGTACCTCGTCGATGAGCTTGTCCGCGTCGTGAATGCCGGCCTTCACCCCGACCTCGACGACCGGCTTCCCGGCGAAGCGAGCGGCTTGGACGTCCTTGTCCGCGGCGATGATCACACCGGTGGCGCGAGCGATCTCCTCGGGCGTCAGGCCGTTCTCCAGACCGACCTGTCCGTGTGTTTCGACGCGGATCTCGATCCCGCGCGCCCCGGCGGCCTTCTTCAGCGCCGCCTCCGCCATGTAGGTGTGGGCGACACCGGTTGGGCAACCGGTCGCCGCCACGATGAACTTCTCTTCCATCGGGAATTCCTCTCGTGTGACACTCAGAGTCGTGAGCCGTCGGGGCCTCAGGTCGTGGGGGCCAGCTCGGCTGACGGTTCGCTCAGCGGCGTGGCACGGTCGAAGGCGTCGGTCACCACGACGCGGTCCGCGAAGTCATGCCGGATCGGAAACAGCGTGCTGTCGTGCGCTACTGCCGAGGACGCCCAGAGCACCGCGTTGCGAAGCCTGCCCGCTGGATCCGGACCACCGGCGACGTACCCGGACAGCAGGGCATCCCCCGCGCCGACCGAGTTGACGAACGGAATGTCGTGCGCGCGTCCGAGCAGGGCGGCCTCGGGGGTGACCAGCAGCGACCCGTCGCCGCCCAACGAGGCCAGCACGCTCCGGGTCCCGCGTGCCATCGCCTGTCGTGCGGCGCGCTCGACGTCGCCAATGGTGCGGATCCGGACGCCGATCAGATCGGCGAGTTCATGGACGTTGGGCTTGATCATGGCTGGGCCGAAGGGCAGCGCGGCGGCCAGGGGCTCGCCGGAGCCGTCGATGATCGTGGGAACCCCGATGAGGGCGAGGTCGGCGATGACCTGTCCCGGAAACGCGGGGCTCATCCCGTGCGGCAGGCTGCCGCAGACCAATGCCATCTCGGCGTTCTGACACGCGCTGATGATCGTCGCGCGCAGTTCCGTCACCTGCTCCGGGGTCAGCTCGGCGCCGGGTTCGTTGAGTTTCGTGGAGTGTCCCGGGGTTATCAGGGTGACGTTGGTCCGAACGTCGCGGCCGGTATCGATCACCCGGTGGTCGAGTCCCGACGCGGTGAGGGCCTCGCGCATCCCGGTTCCGGTCTGACCGCCGGCGGGGAAGACGGCCCGGGTGGCGATCCCGGCTCTATGGAGGGCCCACGACACGTTGACGCCCTTGCCGGACGGCTCGCGCAGGCTCCCGACGATGCGGTTCACCGCGTCCAGGTCGAACGACGCCACGCGAATGGTCCAGTCAATGGCGGGTGCGGGCGTGATGGTCACGATCATGCGTAGAACACCTCCACATCCAGTTCTGCGAGAGCAGCACGGTGCCGCTCGCCGAGTTCTGAGTCGGTCACGATCGCGTCAAGTTCGTCGACACCGGCGTAGCGAACCAGGGACGTGTGAGCGAACTTGGAGTGATCGGCCAGCAGAACCGAGCGCTCGGAGTTGCGGATCATGGCCGCCTTGATCGCCGCCTCGTCCGGATCTGGTGTGCTGAGTCCGCGCTCGCAGGAGATCGAGTTCGTGCCCACGAATGCGAGATCGAAGTGCAGGTGGGAGATCACCTCCATCGCCGTCGGCCCTACCTCGGCCAGGGTGACCGGCCGTACCCGGCCGCCGAGTGTGTGAATGGTGAGTGCCGGCAAGGTGGCGAGCCTGGTAGCGATGGACAGCGCGTTGGTGAACACCGTGAGCCGACGGTTGGGGAAGAGTTCAGCCAGCATCCCAGTGGTCGAGCCGGCGTCGACGAAGATCGCTCCGGTATTGGGCACCTCGGTGACGGCGGTGAGCGCGATTCGCCGCTTCTCCTCTCGGTTCGCCACGCGCGCGTCGACCAGCGGCTCATGGGTCATCGGCTCGACGTGCAGCGCGCCCCCGTGCACTCGGCGCACGATTCCGCGCGACTCGAGCGCGATCAGATCCTTGCGGATGGTCTCGGTCGATGTGCCAAGCGTCGACGCAGCGTCTGTCACCGTGATCCGGCCGTTGGTGCGCACCATCTCGGCTAACCGTCGCAATCGCTCGGCTCGGAAAGGCTGAGCCCCCTCGGACACCTCGCACCCCCTTGTGTTGACCGCTGCGTTCAAATGCGACTGTTGCATTTACTTGCGTTCGCTGTCAACATCGGAGAATGCCACTAGTGACCTGTAGAGAACTGACCGACGCGCCGATCGCCGCGTTCAACGTGATCACCTTGGAGCATGCCGAAGGCATCGTGGCAGGCGCCGAGCAAGCCGGGCTTCCAGTCATCCTTCAGCTCTCTGAGAACGCTATTCGCTTCCACGAGGGCCCCGATGCCATCGCGGCGGCAATGGTGGCGGTTGGCGCGTCGGCTGGGATCTCCGTGGTTCTCCACCTCGATCATGTGACGGACGTCGAATTGGCCATGCGAACTGTGGATTTGGGCTTCACATCGGTGATGTATGACGGATCGACCTTGGATTTCGTTGGGAATGTGCGAACAACGCGCCAGGTTGCCGAATGGGGCGTTGGGAATGGGGTGTGGGTCGAGGCCGAACTCGGTGAGGTCGGCGGAAAGGACGGCGCTCACGCCCCGGGTGTGCGTACCGATCCGGCGGAAGCGGCACGGTTCGTCGCCGATACGGGCGTCGACTCCCTCGCCGTTGCGGTCGGCTCGTCGCACGCGATGACCTCCCGGACTGCCGAACTCGACTTGGAGTTGATTGAGCGGATCCACGCCGCTGTTCCGGTGCCGCTGGTCCTGCACGGTTCGTCCGGCGTACCCGACGAAGCGATCGCCGCGGCGACACGCGCCGGCATGTGGAAGATCAACATCGGTACCGCGCTCAACGTCGCCTTCACCGGCGAGCTGCGCGACTGGCTGACCGCGAACCAGGGGGTTGATCCGCGCAAGGCTTTGAAGCCCGCCCGCGAGGCGCTGGCAGAGGCTGTCGCGCACTACTTGCGGGTGGTCGACGGCCAGGCTGCCTGAGGTCGCCGCCGCCCTCCTCCCTGCACCAGATAGACGACGGATCTCGCTCTGCTCGCACGTGCGCGGAGCCTTGGGTTTCCACGGCTTAGGCAATGGGATCGAGGAAGGTTTCCGCCAACTCCACATAAATGCAGGAGGTTGTCGGCCGCGATGTCCCAGAAAATCCAAAGTTCCCATCACGTCGCTGTTGGGGAAATAGTGAGGCGGACCGTCCACCCCCCAAAGGGAAGGAGGTGAGATCTCGCCGAGAACGGGCGCTTGATGGCCGGTCACCTGCTGTCTATGTGGCTTTGGCTAGGACTGACAGTCCGCGACATCAATGGAGTTGTGCGGCGCTCCGAGTTGACCGAGTGACGTCTGTGGCGCCGGTCGACGAAATGCAACCTCGCACCTCAGTGGCTAACCTGCTTGACACAGAATGCAATTCAGTGTCAGGGTCGCGATAGGTATTGGCTCGGCGTCGACCGGAGTGTCAGGCCTCGAATGTGGCGACATTCGAGGGCCGGCCGTCGCCGGGCCGATGCGGCGCAGAGAGGTTGCACGGTGTTCGCCACACCCGCATTCACCGGGTGCGCTCGTCCGCCTGGGAGCCGCAGCACCGCAAGGAGACTCAGCATGAAACTGCAGGCCCCTGCTCGGCGCGCCCGAGGCTGACGAGGGCAAGCCAACCGGGAGTACTCGCGGCGGACTGACGCCGGCGCGGCAGCACCTCCGGACGTCGAAGTGCAAGCGCCATCGCAGAACGGAGTTCACAGATGACCGGCAGACAGGCGGCCGCCCGGGAGGGCTGGTGTGGCGATCCCGGCCCAGGTCCGTCCCCGTGCGCGGTGGCGATTCCCGCCGCCCCTGGGCCCGACCGGTTGCCACGGTGCGGCGGCACTCATGGGTCGTCAGAAAAATGGTGAGCCCAAGCGCCGACGGCTCCGGGTTGGACGTGGTTCTCGGCGCATGGGAATCGTCGGGCGAGCACTCCGCAGCGCTCCAACGCAGCCCAAGTGGGTTGACTTGGGTTCCCAAGTACGGCAAGAGAGTGGCGACGTCGATCGTCTCAACATGTGAGAGACTGTGATGTCATTTTTGGAACGACTGTCCCTATGCTCACCAGCTGTGACGCTCCCATCGACAGAACCAAGGGGGTTGCAGTGCGCTCGGAAGGGGGTTGCGAAAATGTTGGATTTCAGGAAGGATTCACAGCAGATTCGCCAGGCAGGGCGAGTGCAACTCAAACCGAGGGGATCCAACGACGTGGATATCGACGAGCGTCACAAGGCGATTGTTCAACTCCTTCACAGCCAGAAGTCGGTCAAGGCGCTGGCGCTGAGCAAGATGTTCGACGTGTCGCCGGAGACGATCCGGAAGGACCTGATGGACCTGCATGAACGTGGTCTTCTGGTCCGTGTGCACGGTGGGGCGCGGGTTCGCCCGACCGAGAAGGAGAGCGCCTACGAGCGCCGGCTGGCAGTCCACCTGAGCGCCAAGCAGGCGATCGCCCGTGCCGCTCTGGCCAATATCGAGGAGGGCTCGACCATCTACCTCGACTACGGCACGACCACCTATGCGCTGGCGGACGCGCTGGTGCAGGAGCATCGACGGGTACGGGTGCTGACCAATGCGCTGCCCATCGCTACTCGGCTGTCCAGGAGCGATTCCATCGAGACGGTGGTGCTCGGCGGCACGATCCGCAGCAACGAGGGCTCGCTCTTCGGGCCGATGGCCGAGAAGGCGCTGGAGAGCGTCTACATGGACGTCGGCTTCTTCGGTTGCGCCGGCATCAGCCCGGTGGCCGGAGTCACCAACCACCACGCGCTGGAGGGCGCGACCTCGCAGAAGGCGATGAGCCACTGCCGCGCGGTGGTGGTGCTGGCCGCCGGGGACAAGCTCGACACCATCGCGGTCAACCGGCTGGCCGACCTTTCCCAGTTTGATCTGGTGATCACCACCGGAACACCCGGCGCAGAGCTGAGCCGGGCACTCCATGAGGCCGACGTGTCGGTCGTCATCGCACAGGAGGATTCCCTTGGAATTTCGCAATGAACTGATGTTCCCCCGACTCGCTGCTGCCGACCGCGACGATCTGCTGCAGATGATGGGCGGCGCGGTCACCAACGCCGGCCTCGCCGAGACCAGCTATGTCGCCGCCCTGCAGGAACGCGAACGTGACTTCCCGACCGGCCTGGAGATTTCCGGCGGCGTCGCGATCCCGCACACCTCCGCCGACCACGTGAGCGGCAACACCATCGCCGTGGCGTCGCTGGCCGAGCCGGTGACCTTCCGCGCAATGGGTGGCGACGAGGATTCGGCGGTCGCAGTATCGACCGTCTTCATGCTGGTCTTCGCCGACGCCGCCAACCACGTCCCGCTGCTGTCGCACATGATCGGCAAGCTGCAGGACGCCGACTTCGTCACGGCGGTCAATGCCGCCGACGACCCCGCAGCCATCATCGCCCTGATGGACGAGGCCTTCGCCGGCATCTGAGCGCCGCCGCCGGCCGTGACCCGCCCCAACGAGTACCACCCCGATCGACCGACTCCGGTCACCCAACCTCAACGAGGAGAGAAACCATGAAGAAGATCATCGTCGCCTGTGGCGGAGCCGTCGCCACATCCACCGTCGCGGCCAACCGCGTCCGGGAACTGTGCGAGAAGAACGGCATTCCGGTCGACGTCCAGCAGTGTCGGATCAGCGAACTCGCCGGACGCGCGGAGCAGGCCGATCTGCTCGTCACCACCGCCAAGGTCAGCCGTGACTACGGCGTTCCCGTCGTGCACGGCATCGCCTTCATCTCCGGCATCAACCTGGCGGCCACCGAAGCCAAGATCCTCGAGATCCTCGGCAACTGACCAAAGGAGGTTCCACGGATGGGCCGATGGCCTACCCGCGGAACCTCCGGGCGGGGTGCTGCGTCCAGGCAGGGACACAGCACCCCAGTGATTCGGAAGGAATCTGGATAAGTATGGACGCCGTACTGTCAGTCATCCAATACGTGGTGGACCTGGGGCCAAGCGTGATGCTGCCCCTGATCATCATCATCATCGGCCTGTCCCTGAAGCAGGGCGTGGCCAAGTCACTTCAATCGGGCCTCACGATCGGTGTCGGCTTCGTGGGCATCGGTCTGGTCGTCGGTCTGCTGACCGAGTCGCTGGGCCCGGCCGCCGAGGCGATGGCCGAGAACTTCAACCTCGGACTCACCGTGATCGACGTCGGCTGGCCCGGGTCGGCGCCGATGGCCTGGGCCTCCAACATGGGCCTGATCGCCATCCCGGTCGCTATCGCCGTCAACATCGTGATGCTGCTGATCCGCAGCACCCACGTGCTCAACGTCGACATCTGGAACATCTGGCACATGGCGTTCACCGGCGCCATCGTCGAGATCGCCACCGGCAGCTTCTGGTGGGGCATCGTCGGCATCGTGGTGCACGCGATCATCGCCTACAAGCTCGGCGACATCTTCAGTCCGGTCACCGACAACTTCTTCGGGCTGGAAGGCGTCGCGATCCCGCACGGCACGTCGGCCTACATGGGCGTCCTGGCGGCACCCGTCGACGACCTGTTCGAGAAGATTCCGGGCGTCAAGAAGATCAACCTGACCACCGAGCAGTTGGAGGAGAAGCTGGGCCCGTTCGGCCAGCCGCTGGTGATCGGCACCGTCCTCGGCATCGTGATCGGTCTGCTGGCCCGCTACGACATCGGTCAGTCGCTCCAGCTGGGCATCAAGATGGGCGCCGTCATGCTGCTGATGCCGCTCGTGGTCAAGCTGATCATGCAGGGCCTGTTGCCGATCGCCGAGGCTGCTCGCGAGATGCTGCAGAAGCGGTTCTCGGACGGCAACTACCGGATCGGTCTCGACCCGGCGCTGCTGCTGGGCCATCCGCAGGTGATCTCGGCCAGCCTGCTCTTCGTGCCGCTGACGATCATCGTGGCGGCCCTGCTGCCCGGCAACCGGGTGCTGCCGTTCGGCGACCTCGCGACGATCGGCTTCTTCGTCGCGATCGCGGTCGGCGTGCACAAGGGCAACATTTTCCGCACCCTGTTCTCGGGTACCGCGATCATGGTGATGACCATCTGGATTTCGAACCAGATGGTCGAGTTGCAAACCCAGCTGGCCCGCAACGTGAACCTGCTGCCGAACGGCGGGCAGGTCTCGTCACTGGATCAGGCCGGCAGCCCGATCACCTACCTGCTGGCCAAGGGGATCAGCGGCGACATCGCCGTGGGCTGGTTCGTGATCCTCGCCCTCTACGGCGCCTGCTTCGTGTACACGTTCATCAAGTACCGCCGCCGTACGCTCTACGTCGAAACCGAACTCGGATGAGGAGAACACCATCATGACTGCCCAATTGAAGGCCGTCGCGGTCACCGGCCGCCAAGAACTGACAATCACCGAAATCAACCCCACCGTGGCTCCTGACGAGGTGCTCGTCCGGGTGGCTTACTGCGGCATCTGCGGATCCGACGTGCCCCGCTACTTCGACGGAGCGGTGCACAACTTCCCCCAGGTGCTGGGCCACGAGTTCTCCGGTGTCGTGGCGGAGATCGGCGCTGAGGTCACGACGGCCCAGGTGGGCGATCGCGTCGCCGTCGCGCCGCTGGTGCCCTGCCATGACTGCTCCGAGTGCCGAGCGGGTCGGCCGTCGCTGTGTCCGAACTACTCGTTCATCGGCTCTCGGCGTCAGGGGGCGCTGGCCGACCTGGTCGCCGTCCCCGCGGTCAACCTGGTGCCGCTGGGTGACCTGAGCCTTAAGGTCGGGGCGCTGGTCGAGCCGCTCACCGTCGCCATTCACGGGGTGGAGCGGGCCGACGTCATTCCCGGTGCGCCGGCCGCGGTGCTGGGCGGGGGAGTGATCGGGCTGCTGGCCGTCCTCACCCTGCGCGACAAGGGAGCCGGCCCGATCACCGTGGTGGACGTCGACCCGCGCAACCTGGAGATGGCGCTCAAGCTGGGCGCCGCGCACGCCGTCAACGGTGCGAGCGACGACCTCGCGGCCCACTTCGAGGCGGTCGGGGCGCCGCTGCTGACCGTCGAGACGGCCGGCGTCCCCCCGACCCAGCGGCAGGCGCTGGCCATCACCGCCCGGCGCGGCACCGTGGTCTACGTCGGCACCGCGCACCAGGACCTGGTGCTGAGCCCGAAGGTCTTCGAGTTCATCCTGCGTCACGAGCTCACCGTTCGCGGCTCGTGGATGTCGTACTCGGCGCCGTTCCCGGGGCACGAGTGGACCGATGCCGTCCGCATCCTCGGCTCGGGGCTGATTGATCCGGAGCTGCTGATCACCCACGAGGTGCCGTTGCCCGAGGCCGTGCGCGGTTTCGAGGCGATGCGCTCCCGCGATGAGCACCGGCTCAAGGTGATGTTCCGGGTGGGAGGAGAAGAGGCCCTGGCTCGGTGATACGCATTTGCTCGACCGAATCCCTAACGTTCCATAATCCAGGGAATGTCCTGGAGTCTACGAAAGAGAAGGTGTAACTATGTCGCGCGATGCTTTGCGTGAAATTCTTTCCGACCATCGCAAGGGGGGTGGTGTCGGAATCTATTCCGTGTGTTCGGCCCATCCATTGGTGATCGAGGCCTCACTGCGCCAGGCTCTGGCCGATGACAGCGCGTTGCTGATCGAGGCGACGTCGAACCAGGTAGACCAGTTCGGGGGCTACACCGGAATGACTCCGGTCGATTTCCGCGAGTTCGTGTTCGGCATCGCCGACGAGCAGGGATTCCCGCGGGAGCGGATCATTCTCGGTGGCGACCACCTGGGCCCCAACCGCTGGCAGAAGCAGGAGACCGCCGAGACGGCCATGCCCAAGGCGGAGGATCTGGTGCGCGCCTACGTGCTCGCCGGGTACACCAAGATCCACCTGGACTGCTCGATGTCGTGCGTGGGCGACCCTGTCCCGCTCACTGACGAGATCGTCGCAGAGCGGGCCGCCCGGCTGCTGGTGGTCGCTGAGAAGGCCGCCGAAGAGGCCGGGCTGGCGATTCCGGTCTCGTATGTGATCGGCACCGAGGTGCCGGTTCCCGGTGGTGCCCACGAGACCCTGGGCGCACTGACCCCGACCGCGCCGGAGGCGGCGCAGGAGACCATCGCGGCGCACAAGAAGGCGTTCGCGGCCGTGGGGGCCGGCGATGCGTGGTCGAAGGTGGTGGCGATCGTGGTGCAGCCGGCCGTGGAGTTCGACCACGTCAAGGTCATCGACTACGTCTCGGCCAACACCCGTGCGCTGCAGGGCGCGTTGGACGACGAGTCGACGCTGTTGTTCGAGGCGCATTCCACCGACTACCAGACCGAGGCCAACCTGCGTGACCTGGTGCTCGATCACTGGGCGATCCTCAAGGTGGGGCCCGGCCTCACCTTCAACCTGCGTGAGGGGTTGTTCGCCCTGGACGCGATCGAGGGCCACCTGGTGGAGGACGCCTCCAAGCGGTCGAACCTCGTCGAGGTGATCGAACGGGTGATGATCGACTCGCCCGGGTACTGGGAGGGCTACTACGAGGGCTCGCCGCACGAGCAGCAGATCGCGCGCCGGTTCAGCTACTCCGACCGGATCCGCTACTACCTGCCCTACGACGAGATCGTGAAGGCCATCGACGTGCTGCTGGCGAATCTCGACGAGGTCGGCATCCCGGAGCCGCTGATCAGCCAGTACCTGCCGAAGCAGTTCGATCGGGTCCGCGAGGGCCAGCTCGAACCCACCGGTCACGAACTGCTCATCGACCGTGTGCGCGACGCGCTGCGTCCCTACTCGGGCGCGTGCGGGCTGCCGAACGCCTGAACTCCGCCTGCGGTAAGGGAGCCGCTGGCCACCGGGACGCGCCGACGCAGGCGCGTCCCGGCGGCGCGTGACAATGTTTCGGAGATTCGCGTGCGCCCTCGCGTCCCCTGCCATAACCCAATGGCATCGGCGTCCGCTTGGGGCAACGGAATTGAATCGCAACAGCCGCCCAAGTAATACCCAAGCGTTCCCCACGCTGCGCTATCTAAATTCCTTCCGGTTAATCTCATTCCATGGACTCCCGAGTTGACTCCGGAGTTCTCGATCGTCGTAAATGGGGGCCGTTAATCACCGGCCTGAGCTGCAACGAAAGCAGAATTCGGTCAAGCAGTGCCTTCCAATGGAGGAAGAGGGGAGTAGTTGTGGCAAAGCCGCAGTATTTGATGGGGATCGATATCGGAACGGGCAGCAGCAAGGGTGCCCTGACCACCTTGGACGGCAAGGTCATCGCGATCTCCGAACAGGCGCACATGGTGTCGCTGCCGCGTCCGGGTTGGGCCGAACTGGACGCCGAGGACGTGTTCTGGCACGACTTCCGGGCGATCTGTGCCGACTTGCTCGACAAGGCCGGCGACGGGGTCATCGCGGGCGTCGGGGTGAGCGGCATCGGGCCGTGCATCGTGCCGGCAGACGCGTCGGGGCAGCCGTTGCGCTCGACGATTCTGTACGGCATCGACACCCGGTCGTCGGCGGAGGTTGCCGAACTGACCGAGCGCTACGGCGAGGACAAGATCATCGAGGTGTGCGGCAACCCGATGAACGCCCAGTCGGTGGGCGGCCGGATGTTGTGGATCCAGCGGCACGAGCCCGAGGTGTGGGCACGCGCCAAGTACTGGTTCATGGCCAGCAGCTACCTGGCGTACAAGCTGACCGGCGCCTACGTGCTCGATCATGTCTCGGCGTCCTACTCCGAGCCGTTGTACGACGTCGGCAAGGGCACCTGGGCAACCGAGTGGTGCGAGGACATCGCGCCCGGCCTGAAGATGCCCGAGTTGGTCTGGCCGTCCCAGGTGGTCGGCACCGTCACCCCGGTCGCGGCCGACATCACCGGCCTCCCGGTGGGCACTCCGGTCGTCGCGGGCACGATCGACGCTTTCTCGGACGCGATGAGCGTCGGCGTCCGCAAGCCCGGGGACTCAGTGCTGATCTATGGCTCGACGATGACGATCATCACCGTGACCGACCGGTTCATTCCGGGCCGGCCGCTGTGGGTCAACGCCCACCTGTTCCCGGGCACCTTCAACCAGGTGGCCGGTA